>Ga0154383_124_pt1 | contig 79543 bp, 63 predicted proteins | sample RifGroB1_FD_105627 | JGI IMG/M metagenome (GOLD analysis project Ga0154383, IMG submission 105627) | Spirochaetes bacterium GWB1_60_80
TCAGGTTACACCACTCCGAGGGATAGACCTTCGAGCATAGTTTTCTCCTGTGAGAGGTACTACCTATTGTACCGCCTGAGTCAACTGCATACCCAGGTTATATAATTTAAACACGTTAACCGATCGATTATGACCGAACGAAGCCGGTTTTGACCATATTTGTCGTCTGGAGGTTTCCATGAACTTGAAACGCGTGCTGTCGTGCGCTTGGCTATTGCTGCTGACAACCTCACTTTCGACTCAAAACGTCGGCCTGAGCCTGCGCATTGCCGGCGCATCCACCATCCAGAGTCTGGCCCAGGCTGTCGCGGCGTTGCCAGCGGCAGCGGTCGGTATTTCGGTCGAGGGCGGCGGTAGCGGGGCTGGTGTCAGTCGGGTGTTGGCCGGGACGGCCGATATCGGCATGGTCTCCCGCTCGCTGAGCGCCTCGGAAGCCAGCCAGCTGTGGTACACTACTATCGGTTACGACGCGCTGGTTTTTATCGTCAATGAGCGCAATCCGCTCACCAGTCTTGATTTGGCCACGGTGCGGCGCATCTTCGACGGTAGTCTGACCGAATGGGTTGGCCTCAGCGGTATGGCTGGCCCGATTATTCCCATCAACAAGGAGCTTGGCCGCTCCACGCTGGAGCTGTTTGAAGCCTACGCTGGCCTGCTGCATCCGAGTCGTGGCCGGGCGGGCAGCGCTGGCGTAATCGCCTTGAACTATCAAATCGGCTCCAATCTGGAAATGGCCACGATAGTGGGCGGCCTGCCCAACGCCATCGGCTATTTATCCTTGGGCAGCGCCGAACTGCTCCGGCAGGCTGGTTTGCCGATCAGGCTGCTGGAGCTCGATGGCGTCGTGCCGGGCCTTGATACCATCCAGAACGGGCGCTACCCGATAATCCGTGAGCTGAATCTGGTTTATCGGTCGGCCACGCCTGCGGTGCAGGCTTATATCAGCCTGTTTTTCGAGGCCGATGGCATCCGCCTACTGCAGCAGGCCGGGTTTGTGCCAGCTGAGCGGAAATAAAAGGAAGGCTGTATGAAAATCCGTGTCAAATTCGCTCTGCCGATTATCGCCCTCAGCCTGCTGGTGGCTGGCGGCTTGGCAGTCATCTATAGCGCCCTGGAGTTTCGCCTCAAGCAAGCGGACCGCCTCTATGATGCCGTCCAAGCGGTCATGAGCGATGTGGACGGCCTGAACCTGGCCATTCGGGACGGCATCTTGACCCGGTCGGATCGGTATGCGATTACGGCCGCCCGCTTGTCCCTGGAAATTCTGGATCAGGTTATGGGGCTTGAAGATTTGGCGCCGGCCCTGCGCGCCGATTTTTTGGCGGCCTACCTGCCATTTTATACTACCCTGGTATCCCTCAACTCCCTGTACAACGAAAACCGCCTGGAGGAGGGAGCTGCCCGACTGGCCGAACTGGGTGACCAACAGGCCCTCATGCGCCTCATCACCGACCAGATGCAGGCCTACGCCTCGGCCGCCTACGATAGCGCTACCAACACCGTCCGCGGCAGCCTGGTGGCCCTGATGCTTTCCCTGCTTGTTTTTAGCCTGTTTCTATTGCTGGTACTAATACCGCGCTGGCTGGTCAAACCAATCCGCGCCGTGGTGGCTGGTTTTGATCCCTTCGCCAGCGGCGATTTGACGTTCCGGATTGAGCTGAAAACGCGCGATGAGCTCGGGCACTTGACCACCATGTTCAATCAAGCGGTGCAGGCCCTCAAGACGCTGCTGCTCAACATCCGGGCCACTACCCGCGAGCTGTCCGGTACCGGCCAGGAATTGTCGACCAACATGACCGAAACGGCCGCGGCTATCCGCCAGATCAACTCCCGCATCGGGGCGGTCCAAACCCAGGCCATCGACCAATCGGCCAGCGTCACCCAAACCACGGCTACCATGAAACAGATCACCGGCCTGATTGAGCGCCTGTTTTCCATGATCGAGCGACAATCGATAAACGTGACGCAATCTTCCGCGGCCATCGAGCAGATGATGGCCAATATCGCCTCGGTGACCGAGACCTTGAAGCATAATTCGAGCGAGATCGAGAGCCTGCTGCAGGCTTCGCAGAGCGGACGGGCTGGCCTGGAGACGGTGGCGGCCGACATCGCCAAGATCGCCAAGGAATCGGAAGGCATCCTGGAAATCAGCGAGCTGATTCAGAACGTGGCCAGCCAGACCAATCTGCTGTCCATGAACGCGGCCATCGAGGCCGCCCACGCCGGCGAAGCCGGCCGCGGCTTTGCCGTGGTGGCCGACGAAATCCGCAAACTGGCGGAATCCTCCGGCGATCAGGCAAAAACGGTTTCTCAAGTATTGGGCAGCATCAAGCGTTCGGTTGATCAGATCACGATTTCTACCGCTCAGGTACTAACCAAGTTTGAATCGGTCGAACAAGCCGTCATAACGGTCTCGGAGCAGGAGTTGTCCATCCGTCAGGCCATGGAAGAGCAGACTTCGGGCAGCCAGGAAGTCCTGGCGGCTATTGGTCAGTTGAATCAGCTTACCCAGGAAATAAAGAGCGGTTCGCAGGAAATGCTCGGCGGCAGCCAGGAAGTACTGCAGGAAAGCCTCAATCTGAGCGAATTGACCAACCGCATCAGCGACAACATGACGGAAATGGCCGCCGGCTCCAGCCAGATCGAGGCGGCCATCGCCAATGTCGACTCCATCGCCCTGCGGACGCGCGATGGCATCAGGCAAGTGGAGACGGAGCTGGACCAATTCGTGCTGGAGTAGGCGCCGGGCCGCGCCGCCGCCTGGTTCAGGCCGGATAGTCAGCGCAGGCGTTCGCGGCCAGCCTCCCTGCCGTTCGGGTCGGGCCGGGACTTGCCCGGCCTTTGCGGCACAGTCTATACTGCCGCGGCCGCCAGGCGCTGGCCTGCAGCCACCCGATACCGCCGAACCCAGACAGGAGCCCCATGCAGCTTGATTACGAACAGGAACTGAACCCGGAACAGTATGACGCCGTCACCGCCATCGAGGGGCCGTTGCTGATCATCGCCGGCGCCGGTTCCGGCAAGACCCGCGTCATCACCTTTCGGGCGGCCTACATGCTGCAGAAAGGCATCCCGCAGTCCAGCATCCTGGCCCTGACCTTCACCAACAAGGCGGCCAAGGAAATGGCCGAGCGGGTGCGTACAGTCACCGGCAAGAAGCTGCCCAACCTGACCGTTTCCACCTTCCACGCCTTCGGCGTCAAGATCCTGCGCAAGGAAATCCACCGCCTGGGCTGGCGCGAGAATTACTCGATCTACGACGAGGTGGACCGCAACCAGCTCATCAAGGACTGCGCCCGCGAGACCGGCTTCAAGCTGGAGACCTTCGACGTCAACAAGGCCGGCATGCTGTTCTCCGACGTCAAGACCGAGCGCAAGAACTGGGAAGGCGTCGACGACGGTTACGAAAAAGTCTTCCACGAGTACCAGGCGGCGCTCAAGGCCTACAACGCCGTCGACTTCGACGACCTGATCGGCCTACCGGTGCGCATTTTTCAGGCCTTTCCCGAGGTGCGCGAGGAATACCGCGACCACTACCGCTATATCATGATCGACGAGTTCCAGGACACTTCGCTGCAGCAGTACCAGCTGATGCGGCTCCTGGCGCGCGACAACGTCTGCGTGGTGGGCGACGACGACCAATCGATCTACTCCTGGCGTGGCGCTAATTATCAAAATATAATCAATTTCGAGAAGGACTGGCCGCGGCGCAAGGAGGTGACGCTGTACCGCAACTACCGCTCCACCACCACCATCCTCGACGCCGCCAACAGCATCATCGCCAACAACACCAACCGCAAGCTCAAGGACCTGCGCTCGCCCAACGAGGGCGGCGCCCAGATCGAGCTGTTGTCCCCGGCCAACGAGCTGGACGAGGGCGAGCAGATCGCCACCATCATCCGCGAGATCAAGCTCAAGGACAAGCTGCGCTACGACCAGTTCGGCGTGCTGATCCGCACCAACAACCTGACGCGCTACCTGGAGGAGGCCTTCCTGGGCGCCAACATTCCCTACAAGGTCACCGGCGGCACCAGCTTCTTCGGCCGCAAGGAAATCAAGGACATCATCTCCTACCTGCGCGTCATCGCCAACCCCGAGGACGACGTCAACTTGATCCGCATCGTCAACGTGCCGCGGCGCGGCATCGGCCGGCGTTCGGTGGAGCTGCTGACCGACGTCGCCAAGAGCCGCGGCTGCTCGCTGAGAGCGGCCATGGAGGCGGTGCGCGGCGACCCGTTCATCGAATTCCCCGACCGCACCCGCCAGGACGTCGAATCGTTCCTGGGGCTGCTGGAAATGTTCCGCGAAGAGCTGCTGCACCGGCGCAACCTGGCGGTCAAGGTGCGCAAGCTGGTCGACGCCATCGACTACTGGGGCTACCTCGTAAACGACAACCAGCATAACGACAAGGCCGCCAAGTGGAAGTTCCTGAACGTCGAGAGCCTGATCAAGGGCATCGACACCTGGGAGAAGGACCCCGACAACCTCGATCCCAGCCTCTTTGCCTGGCTGAACCGCATCTCGCTTATTACCCGTGACGACCAGGAAGAAGACGACACCGGTAAGGTTAACCTGATGACTATCCACGCCGCCAAGGGTCTGGAGTTCGACGTGGTCTTCATCGCCGGCTGCGAGGATGGCATCATCCCGCACGCCCGGGCCCTAGAGGAGGGCGACGGCAACGTCGAGGAAGAGCGCCGGCTGTTTTACGTGGCTGTCACCCGGGCCCGCCAGCGCCTGTTGATTTCGGTTTGTCAACAGCGGCGGCGCAACGCCATGCCGGTCAACTGCGTGCCCTCGCCTTTTCTGGCCGAGATACCGGAACACCTGACCTGCTGGCGCGAGCCGGAGTCGGAGCTGTCGGAGGACGAGCAGGCGGCCGTCTGGCAGGACGTGCGTAAGATGTTCGGCAAGGACGCGGAGTAATAGTTTATTCGCTCCGGCTGGAGTTGTTTCGGGCTTCCGGCTGGCAGCAGATCCAGGTCAGCTCGTGCTTGTTGTGCCACAGGTGCAGCACCTGTGAGCCCGGGATGGCCGCGAAGGCCTCGGTGGTCGCCTTGTCCCAGTCTTTACCTTGCATCTTGATGGTGCAGATGAAATTTTTGGCCAGGCTGGCGTCCAGCCAGAGCCGCACCCATTCGTAGAGCGCTTCCGGGTAGCAGATGACGTCCGAGCACAGCCAATCGACCGGACCCAGATCTTCGGGTTTAAGGGTGAAGGCGTTGTGCTTGAGGTAGGTGACGCCCGGCATGGCGGCCACGGCCGGGTCGAGCGGGGCGCGGTCGATGGCCGTGACGCTGGCGCCCAGGCCGGCCAGGACCCAGGTCCAGCCGCCGGGCGTGGCGCCGGCGTCGATGCAGCGGTCGCCGGGCTTGGGCCATACCCCGGCCATGACCAACGCTTCCCACAACTTGCGGTAGGCGCGGCTGGGCGGTCCTTCCTTGTCTTCCACGAAATCGATTTGACCATTCGGCCAGGGGCTTGAGCAGACGGCGCTGGCCAGCATCGTGTGCTCGTCCAACAAGGCGAAGGCGCCCATTGGCGCGCTAGGGCGGGCAAAGGGGAAGGCCCGCGGCTTGATCGGGACGTGCGGCAGGCTGGACTGGATGTGGGCGCAGCGCCGCGCCAGGCGGAAGGGGTAAGCCGCCCAGTTGCGTTGCAGTTCCTTGAGTCGCTTCGCGGCCTGCGAAATGGAATCAAACTCGAAGGTGAACGGCTCCAGCCAGGTGTTGCGCGTCCAGAAGGCTCGTCGCGCTGGTCCCATCACGGTCAGGAGCTCGCCGTCAACGCGGTAGGCGGAGGGCAGTTCGGCCTGCAGGTGGTGCAGGAAGCCGTAGGCGGCGTGGTAGCAGGCGCCGTCGATGCGTTCGGGCGCGCTCACAGGAATTTGTGCTCGCGGGCCGCCTCGAGCAGGCGGTGGTTCCAGAGATTCTTTTCCATGAAGATGGCGCGGCTGGCGCGTTCTTCGATCTTGCCGGCCCGCTGCTGCAGGTAATTGAAGGCCCGCGACAGGATGGTCTGCTTATCTACCGGCTCGGCCTGCAGCTCGTCTTCCAGCACATAGCAATACATGCAGACGGTGGCATAGGCCGGGTTGTTCTTGAAACGCGCCTCGCGGGTTAAGGCGGCCAGTTCCACGGCCTTGCTGGCGTCAACCTCGGCCAGGCCGCTGGCCAATAGCCGCAGCGCCAGGTGCATGTCGTTGATCAGGCTGTTGGCTTGGTCGAAGCAAATGGCGCGGCCTTCCATCTCCTGGAAGAGGCTGCGCCGGTCGCGGCTGTCCGGCGGCAGGAAGGGACGGGGCTGGATTTCCGGCGGTTCTCGTAACCGGGCGGCGGCCTGGGCCGGTTGGTGGAGCAGAATCTCCAGCTCGGCCCGGAACAGCCGGGCCTCGGCGTCGTCGGCATGGAGCTCCAGTAGGTCACTGGCCGCGGCTGTCTGGCCGGCGTAGCCCAGGCAGCGCGCCTGCCAGACTGCGGCTCGCTGGCCGGCGTCGGCCTGTTGGTTGGCGGCGGCGAATTCGGCCAGGGCGGCGAAATGCCTGGCCGCCTCGTCGTATAGGCCCAGCTCCATGTCGAGGCGGGCGGCCATTAAGCCCAGGTCGACCATCAGGTCCGGCCGGCAGAGGCGTCGGGCCAAGGCGCGGGCCTCGGCCGCCAGCTTGGTCGCCCGGACCAGCGAACCGCTCATGAATTCGACCAAGGCGCGTAGGTAGAGGGTCTGGCACAGCTCGTGGCGGTCGCCCCCGGCCTCGGCGATCTCGGCGGCGTTGGTCAGGTAGTCGCCGGCGTCGGCGTATTTTTCGACCGACAGCGCAGCCAGGCCCATCATGCGCTGGATGCGCGAGCCGAGCTTTGGCGGGGTGGAGCGGTCCAGCAGCAGTAAGGCCTCGCGGGTTCGTTTGGCCATGGCCTCGATATTGCCCTCGGCGTAGGCGAATTCCGCCTGCATTAGCGCAAAGCGGCAGCGCGAGTGTTTGCCGTCCAGCAAGTCGTTGGCCCGCACCAAGGCGGCGGACTGCCGCTTCCGGTCAACCTCACGGGCGGCAACATAAAAATTACACAGCTCGCGGTTGGCCGCCGACAGGCTGCGGGTGTCCGGCGCCGCCGGGCTATCCGGCTGCTGGGCGCTATTCATGATGGCGTCGTAGACGAAGCGGATGGCGTCCACGCCATCGCCGGTACGATGTAACAGCGGCAAGGTGGCCGCGATCTTGCCTCGGTTGAAAAGGTCGATCAGGAAAGCGGTATACAGGCTGTCCAGTTGGCTGGCGCCAGCCGCCAGTTTGCGGCCGATGCCGCTTGGCAGGCTGAAAGGTTCAAGGATGGCCATGGCGTCGAGCGGGTCGAGGATGGCCGCTTGGCAGAGCAGCCGCTCGATCAATTCCGCGCCGGCCGGCTGGAGCCCGGCCTTGCCCAGGTAGGCGAGGAAATTGTCGCGTTCCAGGCTGCCGTCGGCCAGCTGCCGGGCGTGGAGGTAGAGACCGGCCTCGGCCGGCAGCCAGTCCAGGATGGCTTCGGCGCCACAGTGATCGGCCGACCCCGCCTGGTCGACCAGGGCCAGAGCGCGCGGCTCTATGATGGCGGCCAGTTCCGTCGGCAACGCTGCCATCAAGTCGGGTACCAAGGGTCCAAGGTTTTCCTCGGGGCCGGCGACGATGCACAAGGCGGCGTTATCCAGGGCATGCCACTCGGCCGGCAGCGGCCAGCGGCTAATGGCCAGGTACTTTTCGGTACTGGTTGGGTCGGCCAGCCGTTCCAAGATCAGCTGCCTGGCTTGCGCCGAAAAGTATTCCGGCCGGTCGCAGATCAGCCAGGCTGTGCCAAGAGTACTGGCTGTGCCAAGAGTACTGGCTGTGCCAAGAGTACTGGCTGTGCCAAGAGTACTGGCTGTGCCAAGAGTACTGGCTGTGCCAAGAGTACTGGCTGTGCCAAGAGTACTGGCTGTGCCGGTAGCCGCCGCCCGCGTCAGCAAATCCAAAACCAGGTTGATGAAACTGGCGCAGGCCAGGGCCAGCGCGGCCGGTAGTTCGACCAGCTCGAGGGCCGTCCGGGCATAATCGAAGGTCGGCCGCAGGCTGTCCAGCTGTTCCTGTTCGGCCGCGTCAGCCACCAGCCTGGCCTGGGCCAGCTTTTCTTCGGTCAGGCAATTGGTAAAAGGCCCAAAGGCGCGCCGGTTGCCCGGCGGGCAACGCAGGTTGAGTACCAGGCGGTGGCCGCCTGGATTGTCGGCAGCCTCCGTGGCAAAGACTGGCTCCAGCGCCAGCACCGAACGGCTGGCGCCATCGGCCTTGACATAGACCATGCGGCAGGGACGGACCTTGTCGCCCTGCAAGAAGTTGCCGAGGGCTCGCAATAGGTTAGGTCGTTGCACCAGCCGGGCCAGGCCGGTATCGGCCAACAGCGGGCTGTACAGGCAATGGGTTTCCTGATTGTCGCGGCGGCCCAGGCTAAAGTAGCCGCGGAAGGCGGCCTGGCAGCGGGCGCTGAAATGCAGGCGGATGGCATGGCGACCGGACAGCTCGCGGTAGCGCCAGGCGCCGTTGTCGCTCTCGACCTCGCTCCCGTCAGCCAGGCTGATGATTGCCCCGCGCAGACTGGCGCGGTGTTCCAGCAGCGCCTCATGGCAACGGCGGACGGCTTCGGCACTTTGCAGCCGGGCAAAGGCCGAATCGTCGGGGAAGAGCAGGACCAGTTGGCGGCTACCAACGTCGACCTGCCCACCCAGCTGTTCGCCGGCCTGCCTGAGTTGCTGGAGCAGGCTAGTGACGGCTTCCCGGCCGCAGCGCTGAAACTGATGCAGGTAGTAGATATGAATACTGCAAATAGTCATGCGCCGGTTCGCTCCCGTTTATATGGTACCCGCCGTGCCCCAGGGCGGCTGTACTAGGCTGGTGTGCCGATTATAAGTCAGTTGACTCTAATTAACAAGTTGCCGTGGCGGCGCTACAGGCAAAGACTCGGGAAGCAGATGCGCTTGCCTCGCAAACAAAGGTCATCATTTCGATTTTACTTGACGATAATTTTTATAGCGTGCTAAAATCCGCAGGATTGCTGTCCTTCAACAGCCTGCTCGAAATCCGCCACAGTACGCCAATAAAGGGATGCTCATGAATCTTTTGACCTTCAGCCAGCTCGTCGAGTCCTCCCTGCCGGCCCGGTTGGTGCTGGTCGGTGGTCTATTGGCGCTCTTTTTCAGTCAAAAGGCGAAGGATACCGAGGGCCATGTCGGCGCCTTTCTGGCCGCCTTGTTTTGTCTGGCCGCGCGCGACGTCGTCGTGGTCTGGATTCAGGTGCCGCTGTTGCCACAGCTGGCCTACCTGGGCGATTTGGCTTATGCCTGCTGTGTGTTGTATATCGTGCTGGCTGCCTACGAGAAGAAACGGCTGGTGGCCTTTCTGTTCATCAGCCTCAACGTTCTGGCGGCCGGTTTGATTGTCGACGTCAACTATCTGGGGCTGCTGCCCTTTGTGCCGCCGGCTTGGGTATTTCCAGCCATCCTGTTGCTGGATGGCTTGCTGATCGGGCTGCTTGGCCTGCTTAAGCACCGCCAACGCGACAGCCAGACCCGCCAACTGGTACGCTTCATCTGGCCGTTGGCCAGCCTAACCATGGTGGCCTACGCCGCCGCCGCCTGGTTTCTGCATTACGACAGCCCGGTGCTGCAGCGCCTGATCGTGCCGGTTTCCTACTGGTGGTTCCTGGCGGCCGGATTGGCCAGCTTCCGTATGCAGGACGCCCAGATGGTGCAGGCCTGCACCTATTACGAAGCGTCAATCGACTCGCTGTACAACCTGTTCATCGCCACTGGCTCGGCCCTGAAGGGCAGTTTCTCGGTAGAGGACGTCCTCAAGAGCCTGAATGACATTCTGATCACCGAGACCGGCGCCTCGGGCGGCCTGGTCTTCCTGGTCGACGAGTTTGACGACCAGATATCGGTCAAGGCTCATTCCGGCGTTTTCCCGCCGCCCTTTGAGCTACCCGAAAATTTACCGCGCAAGGCCAACCGCGTTGAATCGCACATGCGCCACCTCCAGCTCAGCCTGGAGGAAACCCTGTTCGGCGAAATTGCCCGCACCGGTACCGACCTGTTCATTCCCGACGCCCGTAACGACGAGCGCATCTTCCGCAACGGCGACGAGGAATACCTCTACCTGGCCTCATTCATGGCCGTGCCGCTGATGGTCGAGGACCGCATCATCGGCCTGGCGGCGGTGGCGCGCAACCAGCCGGGCAGCTTCTTCAGCGAAAGCGAATTCGACCGTTACAAGTTGCTGGCTAACTTCGGCACCCTGGCGTTGAGCCACTTCTTCTCCTTCCTGGAGGCCAAGGAGCGATCCGGCCTCAAGCAATCGGCCGATACCGCCGCCGAAATCCAGAAAGCCATCACGCCCAAGCGCTTGCCGCAGTTCCCGTCCTTGCAGGTCGGCGTTTATAGCCTGCCGGCGGTCGGCGTCTCCGGCGACTACTACGACGTCATCCAGACCCGCAAGGACCGCGTCATCGGCGTGGTCGGCGATGTGGCCGGCAAAGGCGTGGCCGCCGCCCTGGTCATGGTCATGATCCGCTCCATTCTGCACCTGGTGACTAATACCACCCGCGACATGGCCACCGTGCTCGACTGGATCAACCGTGGCATGACCGGCAAGATGGACATCGACCACTATGCCACCATCTCGGTGATGGCCTTTGACCTGCACACCGGCGAGGTTGAATACGCCTCGGCCGGTCATCAGCCCTTGTTGATCTACCGCCGGGCCACCGACTCCATCGAGACCATTGACATCCAGAGCGTGCCGATCGGCGTGGAGCGGGTTACCGAGTTCACGCGTAAGGTTCTCAAGCTGGCCGACGGCGACATCGTGGCGCTCTACACCGACGGCATCATCGAAGCGCTCAACGAACAAGGCAAGCAATATGGCCGAAAAAGCATCGCATCGATGATTATCCGCCATAAAGAGCTTGCGCCAAAAGAAATTGTGGCTAAAATTAAAAGTGACTTGGCTTCATTTGTCGGTTCTACCAGGCAGCATGATGATCAGACCGTGCTCGTCTTCAAAATGAAACTTTAGCGGAAGGAGCGCTTGGCATGGAATTAAAGATCCGAAAGAACGGCGAGAATTACATCATCGACGTCAATGGCGAGATGGATCTCTACAATTCGTACAAGCTCAAAGAGCTTGTGATGAGAATGCTGGAGAAAAAGGTTGAACATTTCATCATCAATCTGGAGAGCGTAGACTATATCGATTCGAGCGGCATTGGCGCGCTGATCTATATCTGCTCCACCATCAAGAAGATGAATTTGAAACTCATCATCACCAATATCCATGGTTCGGTCAAAAAAGTAATCGAACTTACCAAACTCATGGGCTATTTCCCGATTACCAACAGTATCGAGGAAGCCATTCAACAGATGGATGACTGAAGGGGAGCGGCATGTCGGATACTACCTATTTGAGCGAAATGAAGGAAATTCGTGTCGACGAGAGCAGCAAGCTGTTTGACAAGAATGGCATGTTGTACAAGGAATTTGCCTCGGATTATAGGCAAATCCGTTATTATACGTTGTTGATCGTGCAGTCGGCCCCGCTGGAAATCAAGGAAATAAACCTCCTGGAGCAGCAGATCAGCGAAGTCATCAAGAATGCGGTCAAGCACGGCAACCAGTGCAATCCGGACAAGAAGGTCCGCGTCTGGTATTCCTTCGATTCCACCCACGCCCGCCTGGTCGTCCAGGACGAGGGCGATGGCTTCAAGGATATGGAAAAATGGAACGATTTCAACCGCAAGCGCCTGGAACTGTTATCCAAGCACGATTTTGAAGGCCTCGCCGACTACGTTTCCTTCCGTACCCAAAAGAGCGACGATAACGACGGCGGCAATGCCCTGTTTGCCGCATTGGAATACTGGAACGGCGGTTTCGTCTTCGATCGCAGCCGGACGGCGGTGGCGATGCTTAAACAGTTCCCTAAAAAAAAGCACTCCATGAACTGATTTTTTCATGCCGGGTGATCCGCGGCGTTGGCGCGCATCATGTGCTGCTTGACGGGCAAAAGCCCGCCAGCGCAGCCCCTGATGTGCGCCGCCTTGCGGCTCCTCCCGGCATGAAAAAATCGCGTTTCAGTAGAGCCGGGTGATCCGCGGCGTTGGTGCGCATCATGTGCTGCTTGACGGGCAAAAGCCCGCCAGCGCAGCCCCTGATGTGCGCCGCCTTGCGGCTCCTCCCGGCATGAAAAAATCGCGTTTCAGTGGGAGCCGGGTGATCTGCGGCGTTGGCGCGAGACTTGCGAAGCTCGACGGGCGAAAGCCCGTCTTCGCGTCTCAAGTCTCGCGCCGCCTTGCGGCTCATCACGGCATGAAAAAATCGCGTTTCAGTAGAGCCGGGTGATCCGCGGCGTTAGCGCGCATCATGTGCTGCTTGACGGGCAAAAGCCCGCCAGCGCAGCCCCTGATGTGCGCCGCCTTGCGGCTCCTCCCGGCGTGAAAAAATCGCGTTTCAGTGGGAGCCGGGTGATCTGCGGCGTTGGCGCGAGTCTTGCGAAGCTCGACGGGCGAAAGCCCGTCTTCGCGTCTCAAGTCTTGCGCCGCCTTGCGGCTCATCACGGCATGAAAAAATCGCGTTTCAGTAGAGCCGGGTGATCCGCGGCGTTGGCAAGAGCCACGCGCTTGCTTGACGGGCGAAAGCCCGCCTGCGCAGCTCGTGATCCCAAATTAATATAGTCCTACAGAGTCCATTTATCGTCTCGGCCATGGCATTATCATAGGCGTCACTCACGTTGCCGACCGAAGCTTCAATTCTTATTGCGGTCGCGGGCTGTCATCATTACCTCGAAATTGGTAATAAGCAATGACGGCCGGACTCTTCGGTTGACAGTTTGGCACTTAGGGGGGACAATGCACCAAGAGGCTGTATTCTGTGTCGCCAACGGGGAGAAACATGGAGCGGGGAGCTTTTAGACATGAGGGGCGTGACAACATTGCCCGGTCGCATCAGCGCTGCCGGGACTACGGCATCGCCATCCATCAGGTATTCAGTTCGCTGATTCTGGAAGGACGGGAACTTAAAAACCGGCTGGCCGCCCGTTCGGCCTTGATCGCGGTTGCGGAACCTTTTATCAACCAATTATACGGTTTTGTCAAAGGCTCGGGCTTTTTTGCCATTCTTACCGATGAAGATGGTTGTATTTTACGGGTTATTGGCGATGAAGAAATCGCATCCCGGGCCAGGGAGTTGCTTATGATACCTGGGGCATTTATGGATGAAGCGCATATCGGCACCAATGCCATGGGCACAGCTTTGGCCGAGGGCGCGGCTGTCCAGGTTTCCGGCGACGAGCATTTTGTTAAAGCCTATCATGGTTGGACCTGTTCGGGAGCCCCGATTCGCAACACCGCGGGGAATATTATTGGCGCGCTCGATCTTACCGGCTATTGCGCAGCGGTGCATTCGCATACCCTTGGGATGGTCGTGGCGGCGGTTGATGCCATCGGTACCATTCTGAAAATGCAGGACTCTACCGCCGAGCTTCAGCGGGCGAAGGCTTACACCGAGACGGTAATCGATTCCTTGCATGCCGGTATCATGACGGTGCAGTTGGATGGCGAAATCCGGACTGTCAGCAAGCATGCCGCCGCCATGTTTGGCTACCGTCAGGAGCGCATGCGCCAAATGCCGATCAGAAATCTGCTGGATGGCTGGGAGACGATTCAGCAGGCGGTGCTGGCTGAACGGCCATTTATCGAGGAAGATGTGGCAGTAGGCGCCAGCAGCAATAAGGTGCGTTTCTGCGTCAGCGCTTATCCGGTCAAGTGCAGTGGCGGCAAGCTGCAGGATATTGTGCTGGTGTTGAAGGAATTGCGCAAAGCCCGCAAGCTGGCGGACCAGATTGTCGGCCGGAGGGCTCTCTATACCTTCGATAAAATCATCGGGCAGAATCCGGCTTTTCTGGCGGCGATAACATTCGCCAAAAAGATGGCCGACAGCCGTTCCACCCTGCTTATTCTGGGAGAAAGCGGAACCGGTAAAGAATTGTTCGCTCAGTCCGTGCACAACCACGGTGAGCGCCGGGATGAAACCTTTGTAGCCATCAACTGCGGGGCTTTGCCGCGCACTTTGATAGAATCCGAGTTGTTTGGCTATGAGGAAGGGGCTTTTACCGGCGCCAAGCGTTCCGGGCAGCCTGGTAAATTTGAAATCGCCGATGGCGGCACCCTTTTTCTGGATGAAGTCGGCGAGATGCCGCTCGATCTGCAGACCCGCCTGTTGCGGGTGATTGAAGAGGGCACTGTTTGCAGGATCGGCGGCAACCGGGAAATTCCGGTGGATGTACGGATTATCGCTGCATCCAACAAGCAGCTGGCCCTGGAGGTAGATCGCGGTAATTTTCGGGCGGATCTGTTTTTTCGCCTCCATGTTTTGCCTTTGGAATTGCCGCCGCTGCGCAAGCGCATGGATGATCTTCCGCTCCTGCTCGATTTTTTCATGCAGCGGCTGTCGCGTCGCCTGAACCGCAAAATGGTGTCGCTGCCTCCGGAATATCTGCAGCAACTGCTGGCCTACCACTGGCCGGGAAATGTACGGCAACTGGAGAATCTGGTGGAATTGCTGCTGAACAATGGCAGTTTAGTGCCTGCGCCGGGAAGCTGCGCGGCGCGTCAGCCGGCTGACCAGCTTGAATCGGGCTGTATTGCAATTATAGCAAGCCAGCGGGGTACTGCTGCGGCTGAAATAAACTCTCCGCTACTGTGCATCAGTCTAGCTGAAGCCGAACGGCGGCACATCCAGCAGGTGCTGCTCCGATATCCGGGCAATGTATCGCTGGTTGCACGGACGCTGGGAATTGGCCGCAATACCCTGTATCGTAAAATGGCTCGGCACAAGTTGGAATGCCCGCAGCCGCCGGAACAGGTAGAACTAAGGTCGGTATCAGCGTTGTGCTCCAAAGTGGAACAGTGTTCCAATAATGAACAGTTTATCTACGATCAAGCTGTCCCATTTTAGAACAGCTTGGTTTGTCTAATTGCCTAACTTCTTTTGCGATAATAATATATAAACTTGGCATGTTTCCTGCATACTATAAGCAAGATCATCTGCCAAGGAGCACTGTATGCATGGTTATACCGGAAAGATTTTAAGAGTCAATCTGACTGATGGCTCAATCAAGAGCGAAGCGCTGGATAAGAACCTGGCGCTCAAGTACATCGGCGGCCGGGGTTTGGGCACCGCCCTGTTCATGAAGGAAGTCAAGCCAGAAGTAGATGCTTTAGGGCCGGACAATAAACTGCTGTTCGTGAACGGCCCGCTGACCGGAACGCCCACGCCAACTGGCGGCCGCTATATGGCCGTAACCAAATCGCCCCTTACCGGTACAATTGCCAGTTCCAACTCTGGCGGTTATTTTGGTGCCGAACTCAAATTCGCCGGCTGGGACGCTATCATTCTGGAAGGCAAAGCCGCCAAGCCAAGCTACATTCTGATCGAAGATGACAAGGTAGAACTCAGATCGGCGGCTCCGCTCTGGGGCAAGCTGGTCAGTCAGACAACCGACGAACTGGAAAAAGCGCATAGTGCCAAACACCGCATTCTGGCTATCGGGCCGGCGGGCGAGAAGCTTTCATTGATTGCAGCCATCATGAATGACCGCTGGCGTGCCGCCGGACGATCCGGTGTCGGTGCCGTCATGGGTTCGAAAAATCTCAAAGCCATTGTTGTCCGCGGCAGCGGCAAGGTTGGCATAGCAGACGAAGTGAAGCTCAAAGAAGTTTTCTCACGCTGCATGACCAAGATCAAGGAAAACGGCGTTACCGGTTCAGGTTTGCCGACCTATGGCACGGCTGTTTTGGTTAATATTATCAACGAAAACGGTGTTTTCCCTACCAATAATTTCCAGAGCTCAGTATTTCCGGCGGCAGATGATATTAGCGGCGAAACACTTGCGGCCAAATATCTTAAGAAGAAGGATCCCTGCTATCGTTGCCCGATAGCCTGTGGACGGTATTGCGAAGTTGATGATGTCAAAGGCGGCGGCCCGGAGTATGAGACTATCTGGGCCTTCGGGTCGGATTGTGGCGTACATGACCTGGCGGCGGTAATTAAAGCCAATTACTGGTGCAACGAGTATGGGCTCGATACTATTTCCGCAGGCGCTACCCTGGCCGCGGCCATGGAGCTGTACCAGCGCGGTCATATCAAGGACAGCGATTTTGGCGACGGACCGAAACTGGAATTCGGCAATGCCGCAGCCGTGATTGAGTGGACCAAACGGCTTGGCGCGGCCCAGGGGCTGGGGGCCAAACTGGCCCTTGGTTCGTATAGATTGACAGCACAGTACGGAGTTCCGGAATTGTCCATGACCGTAAAAAAACAGGAGTTGCCGGCCTACGACCCGCGGGGAATCCAGGGCCATGGCGTACAGTATGCCACGTCGAACCGTGGCGGTTGCCATGTTCGCGGCTATATGATTTCTCCGGAGATTCTCGGCCTGCCGGAAAAACTTGACCGCTTCAGTCTTGAAGGCAAAAGCAATTGGACCAAAATATTCCAGGATTTTACCGCCGCCATAGATTCTGTCGGCTTGTGCCTGTTTACCTCCTTTGCCATGAATGCCGATGACTACGCCGATTTGTATAATGCGGTCTGTGGCCTAAGCTGGTCCGGGGCGGACTTCATCGAGGCCGGCGAACGGATTTGGAATATCGAACGTTTGTTCAATCTGCGGGCAGGGATCGGCCCGGAGCAAGATACGCTGCCCAAGCGTCTTTTAACCGAACCAATACCGGAAGGACCCTCAGCCGGCTGGACGCATAAACTGTCCGAGCTGCTGCCGGAGTATTACAGCCTGCGTGGCTGGGGCAAGGATGGCATTCCAGGCAAAGAAAAACTAGCCGCTCTGGGGATTGACTTGTAAAAGAGCGGTTATGGCACAAGGGCAGGGCTTGAAGAAATTATATGTTGAACTCAGCACACGCTGCAATCTTCAATGCCGGCATTGCTTCCGGCAGGGTTGGGAAAAAGCGCCAGCCGATATGAGCCCTGTCCTGTTCTCTGCCCTGCTTCAGCAACTTGATAGCCTCCCGGCCCTGCAGACTGTGGTGCTGGGAGGCGTTGGCGAGCCGACTTTGTCGCCGCTTTTTACAGAAGCAATGACCAGGTTTTCCGGCTACCGGCTGCTTGTAACTTCGAACGCCGTAGACTGGTCGCCGGCTGTCGTAGCTGCGCTGGCAAACCACGCCGATATGGTGGCGGTTTCGGTCGATGGCCTGTCCGGCCGGCATCAGGAGCGTCGCGGATCGGACCTGGGCGGGGTTTTGGAAAACCTGTCCAGACTGCGCCGGGCTGCCGGCAGGCGCCCTAAGCCCCGGCCCTTGCAGCTGGCTTTCCAGTTTGTGCTCAGCCGCAGCAATGCCGCCGATGGCGAGGCTGTCGTGGCCTTGGCTGCCGCCGAAAAGGCGAATCTTCTGATAGTCTCGCATGTCTTGCCGCAATGCGATAGCGAGGCCGATCAGATTATGTATGCACGCTATGGTAATGATGAGTGCCGCAATCTGTTTCAGCGCATGCAAGCCAGAGCGCTGCGGCTTGGTCTGAACATCCGCCTGCCGCGCCTTGAGCTTAAAACCGAACGCCGCTGCAACTTTGCGGAAGAGGGAGCCGCCTATGCAAGCGTCGACGGCGCCTTGTGTCCCTGCTACCGATTTGCCCATGATGGCCAGGAGCTCGTGTTTGGCCGGCTAAAGCAAGTCGGCCGGCACAGTTTTGCCTACCTGTCCAGCGCCAGCCCGATAGCGGCCGATGCCGTCGCTACTGCCTGGGAGTCTGGCAGTTGGCAAAATTTCCGTAACACCCTCATTAATAACCGGTATCCATCTTGCCCGGATTGCGATTTGCTGGATGGCTGTAATATAGTCGAGGATACCCGCTCGGACTGTTGGTCGGGAGCCCCTTCCTGCGCCGATTGTCTGTGGGCGCGCGGTTTTCTGCAATGTATATGAAAGTGGTGTCAGTGAATAAGCTGGAGGAATGAAATGACCGTAACCGCACGGCTGTTTGCCACCTTTCGTGATGGCCGGGGTAAAGAGCTTGTAATGGATCTGGCTGAAGGATCGACAGTCTGTGATGTTCTGAAATTATTGCAGATAAAGCCGCAGGATGTTGCCATACTCCTGTGCAATGGCCGGGATGGAGGCCTGCAAAATGCGCTGAAGGAGGGAGACCGCATCTCCCTGTTCCCGCCGGTAGGCGGCGGCTGATGCTGCCCCGCTATGCAAGAAACCTGGAGGCGTTGAGTGTATCCGACCAGGCTATTTTGGCCGGGCGGACGGTTGCGGTAGTCGGCTGTGGCGGCCTGGGAGGCTACCTGCTGGAATACCTGGGCCGGCTCGGCATCGGAGGACTGATCGCTATAGACGGTGACTGTTTTGACGAGACCAACCTGAACCGCCAGTTGTTATGTACCGAGGCTGATATCGGCAAAGCCAAAGCGTTGGTAGCGGCCGAGCGTCTGGGCCGGGTGAATGGAAGCGTGCGGATGACAGGGCATGCGCTTCGGCTGACAGAGCTGAACGGGCCGTCCTTACTGGCCGGAGCCGATCTGGTAATGGATGCCTGCGACAATATTCCCACCCGGCGCAGCCTGCAGCTGATCGCCGCGCGCCTGAATGTTCCGCTGGTGCATGGCGCCATTGCCGGCTGGTATGGTCAGGTGGCTACGATCCTGCCGGGTGATCCTGGCTTTGACTTGATTTACAGACAGCCAGAAGCATCAAGTAAAAGTAACTTTTCTGATGCTTCCGCCGCGTTCGCGGCCGGACTGGCGGAGCCGGGGAAGCAGGGGGAACCAGGGGAGCGGGGCCGCGGTATAGAAAACCGGCTGGGTAATCTTTCTTTCGGGCCGGCAGCGGTGGCTGCCTGGCAGACTGCCGAAGCCGTCAAGCTGTTTAGCGGACGGGGTCAGACCCTGCATGGAAGAATAATGGTAATGGATTTCCTGGAAAACGAAACGGAAGTCTTTTCGCTGGCAAGCGGGTAGGCCGTTTAAGACCCCCGTCCACCCAGGCATGCGGCACCGTCAGTCCAGACAGCGCCGGATGCCCAGTTCGGCCGGCACTTAGCCGGGCGATCCGCGGCGTTGGCATGAGCCACGCGCTTGCTTGACGGGCAAAAGCCCGCCTGCGCAGCCCCTGATGCGCGCCGCCTAGCGACTAGGAGTCTGTCGGGCTTTGGAACGCGAAGAATGATTGTCAGGAAAAAATGGGAAACAAATCTGCAACATCCAGAATCTCGGGGAATTTTTCACGCTTTTTGGCCGATCTCAACGCCCCACGGCGTAAAATCGGCTCGTCAATCGGGCCATACAGGAAGTATGACCCTCAATCCTCACCAATTTTCCACTCGTGGCTCGCTTTCGCTGGGCCAAAATCCAAAGCCCGACAGACTCCTAGCAGGGTGTTGAAAAACGCGGATGCGGCTTTTCAACACTTCAAAAGCCGGTACAATTACGCAGCATAGCGCAAGCTATGCGAGGAATTGTTAAGGTTGTTGAGAAAGCAACCGGCTTTTTCAACAACCTGCTAGGGTAGTTCTAGGCGCAGGTCGTCTATACGGTATTCATGGTCACCCAGGTGGCTGTATTCGGACACGAATTCGAGCCGCCCGACTTTTGACCAGTCGAACAGTCCGGCCGGCTCGTGCCACTCGCCATCCCAGGCTCCGGTCTCGACAAAATCAGCTAAGGCGATGCGGATGGTCTGCCAAGCGCGGCTCGCGGCCACTATGGGCGGGCCGAGGCGGATAGATTTGCGCCAGGGTTTGGCCGTACCATTGGCCGGGTTTTGCACCCAGCGCAATTCCAGATCGGGAGCGTCGGCTGGCCACTGCAGGTTCAGGCGGAGCACGGCGCCTTGGGCAGCCAGGCTTGACAGATCCAGGCTGGAGCGGAAGGTGAAGCCGACGACGTCGTAGCGTTCCAAGCGGCCGAAGCTGAGGCAGAAACGGCCGCTGGCCGGCTGGCGGGTGTCGAGCCAGCGCACTTGTGCCAAGGGGTCCCAGCTATCGTGTTGGATGCCGCGGGCTGGGCCTTCATCGTAGATGGCCAGCGGCGCTTCGACCGGCGCGCCTTCAGGCGCGGTGGCCAAGGCCGGCGGGGGCTGGCGCAGGCCCAGCGCCGCCAGAATGCCTGTATCCAGGTCTTGCGGGAAGCGGGCGGCGCTGTCCGGCCGGAAGACGCCAAAGGCATCCCGATAATCCCAACTAGTGAAGGGAATGTTACTGGCGCGCAATTCGGCGACCGCCAGGGCGTACCAGGCTTGGCGGTCGGCTGGCGCCATGCGCTGGTTGTAGGCGCCCATCTCGCCGCAGAACAGGCGCACGCCGTGGCGCTCGGCCCAGTCCGCTACGCTGGCGATACGCTCGCGTACCAGCTGGACTTGATCGACTTCGAAGTAGTAATCCCACCAGGCGGCGCGTTCGTCGTCGGCTGGCCCCGGCCAGGGCAAGGCCTTCCCGGCCGGGAAGGGCAGTCCGTAAAAGTCGGCTAAATTCGACCAGTCGGCCCCTTGGTGGGTGAACAGGAAGGGTTCGTAAAAATGGAACGAGTACAACAGGTGCCGGTCGGGCAGTGGCTGGACTTGCAGCAAGCCGTCGATGCCGCCCCACTGGGCGCCGGTGACAATGACCGTCCGCGTCGGGTTGTCGGCCCGGATGATGGCCAGAACCCGAGCCTGCAGGCTGGCCCAGGTGGCGTCGGCGATGTCCATTGGCTCGTTGAAGATCTCAAAGAGCAATTCTGGCGGCCAGTCGCGGTAACGGAACGCCAACTGCTGCCATAGCACCGGCAGGAAGGCGTCCAGCTCCGGGTCGGCTTGTTGCTCGGGTAGTTGGCTGTGGTTGTCCAGGATGATGGTCAAGCCGGCGTCCAGGCCGGCGCGCAGGGCCTTGTCCAGGAGCTCGAGTACCCAGGCCGGCACCAGATAGCCGGGGGCCGGCCCGGCCAGACACCGGAAGTTGACCGGCAGGCGGACCGTGCCCAAGCCGAGGGTGGCGATGTCCTGGTAGTCCGCGGCGCCAAAGGCTTGTGGCGACAGGCTGGTCGGCCGGTCGGCTTGGAACCACCCGGTCAGGTTAACCCCTTGCGCCAGCTTGGCGGGCGGTTCGGTCGGGGCGCTGCGACAGGCGACGAGCAGGCCGGCGGCTAGCAGGACCGGCCAGTCGGCGGGGAATCGGCGGCGCTGGCGACGTTGCGGCGAGTCTGGCTTGCGTGATTGTTTCATGCCTTCAGTATAGCGCAGGCTGGTATCGGATTCTGGCTAGCCTGCGTTGCATCCGCTTGCGCAATGTCCTAGACTGGTGGTTGGCGGAGGCGTCATGTCATTTTTTCAGAAGGTCGCGGCCCGGTACCAGAACGAGACGATGGTGATCCGGCTCAAATATCGCGTACTCTTGGTGTTGTCGCTGGTGCTGCTGCTCGTTATCCCGCTGCAGGCGCTGTCCGCATTGCGCCGGGGCGAGCTGGTACCGGCCGCCATCGATGGCTTCATTGGCCTGGCTTTCCTGGGCAGCCTGGTTCTGCTCTTGCGCGGCCGCTACCGGCTGGCCGCCAACGTGGTCATCTTCCTGGTAACGCTGGCCCTTAGTATCCTCAGTTTCATGAAGCCGTTGGCTTCGGCTGACGCTCTTATCCTGATTCTGCTCTATTATCACGCTGGGGCGGTGGTTATTGCCGGCTTGATCGGCTATAGCTGGCTGCATGTCGTCGGCACGGCGCTATACGGGCTGGCTATCACGGTGGGCGGCTTGCTGCTGCGGGTGCCGGTGCTGTACCCCGACGCCGGCCTGCCGACCACCTTCTCTGGTGGCATCGTCATCTTTCTGTCGGTCGCCCTCAGCTCCTTTCAGGCCTCACGCATCATGCTGAGCACCATGGCCCTGACCGAGCGTCAGGGCCAGAACCAGCAGTCGCTGCTGGGGCGCCTGAACGCGGTCATGGGCGAGGCCACCGTGTCCTCGGACGCCGTGGCCGCCGAGTGCGCCAGTTTTGGTCAGCAAGCCCGTCAGATATCCGACGGCTCGGCTACTCAGGCCGACAGTATTCGGGAGATTTCGGCTTCTTTGACCGCCATGGAAGCCCTGATGGATCGTAATGCTTCGAGCATCGCCCAGATGAGGGCTGCTGCCAGTGGCGCCAGCGCGGCGGCCAGCCAAAGCGGCCAAGCGGTGGGTGAAGCCTTTGGCAAGGTGGGCGAAATTACCGCCCGCATCGGCATCATCGAGGAAATCGCCCGGCAGACCAACCTGCTGTCGCTGAACGCGGCCATCGAGGCGGCCCGGGCTGGCGAGGCTGGCCGGGGCTTCGCGGTGGTGGCCGACGAGGTGCGCAAGCTGGCCGAGCGCAGCCGGGCCGCCGCCCTGGAGATCGCGGCTCTGTCGCGGCAAAGCATTGATATGTCGGAGCGGGCCGGGCGTTTGTTGGCCGAGTTGGTGCCCCACATCGAGACGACCGCCGCCCGGGTCAGCGAGGTCAGCGAGGCCAGCCGGGAACAGGCCGCCGGCATCAAGCAGATTGCCCAGGCCATCACTGGCCTGGACCGGGTGCTGCGCTCCAACGCCGACGCCGCCGGAGCCATGTCCGGCGCCGTTTCGCGCTTGGAGGGCGGCGCCGAGGCTCTACGCGGCGTCTTGGCTCGGGAGTCGACGGCGCCGGCCTGAGCTGGTCGCCACCGCCGACCTCAACGGCTACACTCAGCGGTTGGCCAGGATGCGGCTGATCTCGACCGAGCCGGCGTCGGCGTCGGTCATCGGCCGCTGGTAGAGGTACTCGAACAGGTAGCGGAAATCCTCGATAGCCATGCTGTTGAACTGCAGGCCGAAGTAGCCGCTCGCCGTCTCGGCGAAATGGCGTTTGACTAGGCCAGCCGCGCTGACGCTGCGTTGGGCGGTTCGGATCTGGACGCTGACCGAATTACCGTCCTGCAGTTGCTGGATCATGGCCTTGTCGGTGGTGGCGAAAAGCAGGCCGCCGGCCGAGATGTTGACGATGGTCGCCTTGAAGTCGTTGTCCAGGGTAGGCGCGTCCTTAAAATAGCCGTGGGCCTGCAGGGCTTGGGCCAGAACCCGCGCAAACTGCATGAAATTTTCGATGGTTTCCAGGTCCAATGGCGGTTTGGCGCTGTCGGCCGGCACGCCCAGGTATAAGAGGCCGATGGTGTAGTGCTGGAAGATGATCGGGATATAAACCAGCGACTTGAGCTTGCGGTTGCGCAGGCTGTGCTCCAGTACCCGCCAGGATTCGCTGTCCTGGCTGGCGTCGATATCGAGCTGTTTCAGCCAGCGGGCGGTTTCGCTGCGCGTCAGGATGCTGTGGTCGCTGAAAGGATTGGAAACGGGCAGGCCGCCGAACAGGCTGGGGATGTATAGCACCTGGCCGCTGGCGGTGCACAGCCGCTCGGCCAGGTTTTCCGGCTTGCGGTCCCTGAACATGATGATCTTGCGCTCTTCGGCCAGGTTGGCGCTTTGGCGCGAGAATTCCTGGATCAGGCCGCGTAGGTCGTTGAGGTCGAAGGCGCTGTTCAGCTCGGGGGCGGTGGCGGGCTTGCCGCTTGACTCCAGCTGCGGGAAGTCCAGGTCGTAGCGGGTGCCGGCCACCGAGAAGGAGACTTGCAGGCTGGCCGGCGGCTTGACGCGGTCGAAGTTGCGGTTGAGTGTCTTGACGATGCGGGTCGGCGCTTTAACGCCCAGCAGCTTGCTGCCGGGTTCGGTCAGCGTGCTGGTGAACAGCAACTGATTGCTGTCCTGCTGCCAGCTGAATTCGATGGCCAGGTTTTTCCGGAGCAGCCCGAAGGGTATGCCGTGGCCGATGCGCAGCGTGTCGCCATCTAGCTTGAGGAACTGGACGGTCCAGGCGCTGTCCGGCAGCTTGGCTTGGATGGCTGTTTTATTTTGGATGGCTAGGGTGACCAGGTATTCCGTCTCGAGGTGTCCGGTTCCGTTTGGCATGGTTATTGCAGCACTCCGTAGGGGTCGAAATTCTCGAGGGGCAGGTAGGGCGCGCTGAGCGCCGGCTCGTCGAGCGACAAGTGGTCGATGCGCCATTCGTCGTTGGCCTGACTGATGACCAGGAGGCCCCGGCTGCGGCTGGCCGCTCCCACCAGGCGCAGGTAGACCAACCAGGAGCCGTCGGGCTGGACGGTTGGTTGGCCGATACGGACCTGGTTGAGGGGTTCGGCGGCGGCCAGGCTGGCTTCGTACATCAGCCGGGTGACCAGCTGAACGGGCGCGGCTACTTGTTCTAGCGGCAGGCGGCGCTCCACCAGGCTGGCCTGGATAGTGTGCAGGAAGTCGGCCAGGGCCGAGTTGGCCGGCCGATTGGCGAAGAGTGGGCCGATCAGGTAATCATGCGCCAGCTGGGTGTCGAAGGGCCGTTGCAGCAGGTGGTAATCGGCGCCGGCCAGATTGGGGGCGGCGTTGCCCGGTTGGGTGGCGGTCGGCGAGGCGCCGCTGGGCCGCGGCGTGTTCTGCATGGTTACCACGGCGGCGCGGTTCTCGCCGGCTTGGAGCGGTGGGGTGAGCGGTGCCTCGGCTAGGGGCTGCTCGTTGGTGGCCGGGGGTAGCAGACCGGCGTTGAGGGGGCTTGGCCGTTCAGCCGCGGCGTCAGGCGCAGGGGGTAACTCGGCCGCAGGTTGGCCAGTGCTAGTGGCTGGCTGGTTGATGGCGAGAGCTGACTGGTCGACCGGCGCGGCGGATTTCGGTCGGCAGGCGTTCAGAGCCAAGCCTGCCAAGGTCAGGCAGGCCAGCGTCAGGTACAGCTGTAGGCGACGCGAGGCGGGATTGTTTCGCTCGATGGCGGCTTCGGCTTTGCCAAACATACCTGGCTATAGTATACTTGGCGTGCCGGCTTGGCAAGGGCGTCGGCTGGCGCGAATCTCCGCAACATCGTGATCCTATCAGGAATAAGCGATTGGGCTGCCTGACTTAAGGCCGATGGAACAAGGAAACAGGATATGGATACAATCTGGGAAGCCCGCGGGCTGCGCTTCAGCCAGCCGGTACGTGATCCGTTGTGGCAGAACATCATGCTGCCGGCCGAGTTCCTGCCGGTGGTCAGGTCGGCTGATTTCATCAAGCTGGGTCGCATCTTCCAGCTTGGGCCGGCCCACCACGTTTACCCGGGCGCTACGCACACTCGGCGGGCCCATTCCTTTGGCGTCTTTGACCTGGCCCGGCGGCTGTTGGAGGCGCTGGCCGCCCGGCATGATTTGGGCTGGCTGGACGCCACGGCGTTACGTAGTTTTTTATTGGCCGCCCTCTGCCACGACCTGGGGCATTTTCCGTATACCCATTCGCTTAAGGAATTGCCGCTGGTGGAGCACGAGACGCTGTCGGCTGGCCTGTTGCTGGGGCCGCTGGCCGGCGCGGTCGAAGCCGCCGGGGCCGATCCGGCCTTGGCGGCGGCCATCGTTGACGACCACCAGCCGCATGGCCACCCGGCGTTGGGTTTCCTGCGCTCCCTCTTGTCCGGCGTGCTCGACCCGGACAAGCTCGATTACCTGAACCGCGACGCCTGGGCCTGTGGCGTGCCTTACGGCACCCAGGACGTGGCCTTCATCCTGCAGCACGTCTGCCTGCTCGACGACCGGCGTCTGGCCATCGACGAGCGCGGCGTGATGGCGGTGGAGGCGTTGCTGTTCTCCAAATATCAGATGTACCGGGCCGTCTACTGGCACCGCGCGGTGCGCTCGGCCACGGCCATGATTAAACAGGCGGTGCTGGCCACTCTGGCCGACGGCCGACTGCAAGCCGAGGCTCTGTACGGCCTGGACGATGCCGGCTTTTATAGTTTGATGGCTGGCCAGTCCGGGCGGCCGCTCGACGACTCTGGTCTGATAGCTGCCGTTTTTGCCGGGCACCTGCACGAGACCTGTTACGAGCAGGTTTTTGACCCGGGAAATCCGCGCCACGCCGCCGCCCTCGACCTGCGCCAGCGTCCGGCCCTGGCCGCCGCTTTGGCCGCCAGCCTTGGCCGGCCGTTGCGCTGGCCGCTGGTCATCGATGTGCCCGAACCGATCTCCTTCGAGTCGGCCTTACCCGTAGCTGGCTGCGGCGCTTCGTTCAACGAAGTGTCCATCGCCTTCGGTTCCGGCCTGGTCGGCGCCTTCGAGCATGCCCTGCGCATCGTGCGGGTTTTCTGCCACTCAGACGACGCCGTCGACCCGCGGGCAGTGCGGGCCTTCTTGGCCGGCTAATGGGCTAATCGCTTGGTCGGCGAAGCGGCGGCTGGCCTGAATGGCTTGCGTAATTTCGTGAAACGATTACACTTGTAAGAGCGGGCGGCGGGCAGGCCGCTGGTTAGGTCCGGAAAACGGGAGGCTGACATGGAAATTCACAACTTGATGGAAGATATGGTCCGGTCCACGGTCGACGAGCTGTTTGATGCCGACAAGCCTGGCCAGCCATCCTGGTGCACCTGTCAGCAGTGCCGCATGGACGTGGCCTGTTACGTGCTTAACCGCATGAAGCCGGAATACGTGGTGTCCAGCCGCGGCGTCGCCCATGCCGAGCAGGACTATAATGAAAAGCTGCAGCGCTTGGCTGACGTGGTGTCAACGGTCCGGGAAGGCTGGGCGCGGATCAACGCTACCCGCCGGCCCCACTTCGACCACACCAGCGTCGCCCCGGTTATCAGTCTGCCTGATGGCCCGGTCTACAATATTCCGCCCATTATGGGGCGGCTCTTCGACGGCGCTACCTTCGCCCCGATCGACAATCTGGCCGTCTCGCTGCTTGACGAGAAGGGGCAGTTGGTGCCCATGATGGATGGTAACTGGCAGAATCCTTGCCCTCTGGTCAAGAATACCGGTGGTACCTTTATTTTCTGGACCTATCCGGTGCTGGCCACCTCGGAGCGACCGGAACGCCTGTTCACGTTCCGGGTATCGGCCCAGGCTGAAGGCTACGATGAGTTGTCGCATTTCGTGGAGTTGCGTTTGGCGGTAGAGAACAAGGCCCAAGATCAGTTTTCGATGCAGGCGGTATACAAGTTACCCGACATGTACCTGTTCCCGCCCACCAAGGATGAAGACTTGGAGTCTGAGTAATCGTCTGACTTCTGGCTGCTTACCAGCCGCCGGAAAGTTCGTTGACCGGCACCAGTTCCAGGTAGTACATGATATTGAGTTCGCCACGCGTTTCCAGGCGGCGCAGCTTGAATACCCGGTAGGCGATGAGGTGCGGGTCGCGCAGTGGCAGACTCAGGCTGAAGCCGTTCATGTCCACCAGCTGGTTGACGCGCAGACTGTTGGTGGTTTCCTGGCGGTCTCCATCCGGGTAGACCAGCCAGCTGGTTTCGATAGTCATGCCGCATTGTAGCCCAGACTTCTTTGACAGACAAGATACAAACTGTCAGAATACTTTACTCTTGGCCGCAATTTTGCTATATTGTGACCATACTGTCAGACTGCTGCGCTCCTGTTTTTAAGGAGACAGCTCTATCATACCGTGAACAGAGGGATCCATGCCAACATACGAGTACGAATGCCGCGAATGCGGGCACAGCTTTGAGCGGACGCAGAGCATGTCCGAGGATGCCATCAAGGATTGTCCGCTCTGCGGCCAGTCGGTCCGCCGCTTGATTTTCGGTGGCGCCGGCGTTATTTTCAAGGGCTCCGGTTTCTATGTTAACGACTCGAAGGGCAAGAAAACCAGCAGCAGCCCGGTCGACAAGAAGTCGGCCGAGGCTGGTGCCGGACTTATCGGCACCGACAAGTCCGGTGCCGATAAGTCCGGCACCGACAAGTCCGGTGTCGACAAATCGTCTGCGAACAAAGCTGAACAGTCAGGCCAGGCTGCCAACGCGCCGGTCAGCGGCGCCAAGTCTTCGTCCGGTGGAGACCCGGCCTGAAAACTCCTGGCCAGCGCTACTTCTGCGAAAACTGCGCGGCGGAAGTAGGGCGGGACGACAAGCGTTGCCGCAAATGCGGCCGCATCTTCAGTTCGGTACGTTGCCCGCAGTGTCAATATTCCGGGGAGCCGCAGCAGTTTCGAAACGGTTGCCCGGTCTGCGGCTATAGCGGCTTCAAGGCCGCACCGGTACTAGCCGGTGATTTCAAACGGCGCCCGGTCGTCCATTACGACCGCGTGCCCTGGTGGGTGTGGCTGACGGCCTGCTCGCTACTGCTGCTGGCCGTCTTTGCCTTTCTCCGCCGCCTGCTGTCCTGAGGCCTCGCCGCCAGCCTTGCCTTCCTTGAGCACGGCGGCCTTGTAGGAACCCATCATGATGGAGACCGGTTCCAGCGCTGGCACCTGCTCGCAGATGATCTTGACGATAACCGTCATCGGCACGGCCAGCAAGAGACCGGCGAAACCCCACAGCCAACCCCAGACCAACAACGACAACAGGATAACGATAGGCGACAGGCCCAGATTGTCGCCCTGGATCTTCGGTTCTAGTAGATTGCCGATGATCTGGTTGGCGCCTAGTACGATGATGGAGGCGATGATGATCGGCACCGGATTGGGGTAGAACTGAACCACCGCGAAGACCACTACGCCGCCGCCGGCGACGATCGAGCCCAGGGTGGGGATAAAATTGAGCAGGAAGCAGATGACGCCCCAGACTAGCGGGAAATCCATGCCCAGCAGCCACAAGCCAATGCCGATCAGCAGGCCGGTGGCCAGGCTGAGCACGAATTTGATACTCAAGTAACGGCTAATCTGTAGGACGATAGCCTCGATCATGTGCTTGATGCCGCCGGGAAAGGCGTTGGCGAAGGCCAGTTCCGCCCGATCTTTGAGGTGGCTCATCTCCAGCAACAGGAAAACCATAAACAGTACCACCATCATCGTGTCGCTGAGCAAGCCCAGGAAATTCTGGGAAAAGTCGATGGCCAGCGACTGGATGTTGGCCCGGATATTCAGTTGCTGCCAGAGGTTCTGGAACAGGTTGAGCTGCTCGTTGTAGGGCAGGTCGAAGGCCTTGGCTATCAGGATGTATATCTCGGTGAAGCGGCTTTCGTAGCGCGGGTAGGATACGGCGATGGTGCTGATACTGGTGTACAAGATCAGGCCGATGACATAGACCACCAGGCCAACGAAGAGAACCGTAACCAATACCGCCAGGGTGCGCGGAATGCGCAGCTTGCCCAGGAAGTGGATCAGCGGCTCCAGGATGAAGGTCAGCAGCACGGCGATAATGAACGGCAGCAGCACGGACGCGGTCAGCTTGAGCGTGGCGCCGACCATGATTAAGGCGACGACGCCAAGCAGGAAAAGGTTGGCGCGCACGAAATTAGCATTGCGCTTGCCGGGTTCTGTCATGGTTATCCTTCTTGTCGGGACGAGGACCTTGTTCCGGCGGCTGCAATGGCCGCTTAGTTACGAACCGTCACCTCGGTGATATAGGCGCTTTCGCAGCCGGTTAGGGCACGAACCCGCTCCAGCCAGCCATCGGCCTCGGAGCGATTCTGGTATGGGCCGATGCGCACTCGGTACCAGGTGGCGGCATCGATCTCGCTGAGCGAGATAATAGCGCTCAAACCAGTGCTAATCAAGCGGTCGCGCAGGTCGCCGGCCCGGCTGGAGTTGGACAGGCTGGCGGCCTGAATCCAGAATTGCAGGGTTGGCTGAGCCGGGATGGCGGTCGAGCTGGCCGGACGGGTGGTCACGGCGCCGCTAGCGTTGGCGCCACTGGTCGGCTGGCTGGGAGTGCTAGCCGGTGCCGGCGGAGTGCGGCTGGTGCTCGGAGTGGCCGGGGCCGGCGTGTAGGGTTTGGCCGTCACAGCCATCGGCGCGGGGACGGCTGGGTTGCCGGTGGCCGGAGCGCTGGGGCTGGCGCTAACGGTGGCCGGGGGCAGCGGGCTGGCGCTGCCGTCGCCGAGGATGACGATATTGTCGCCGTAGTTGTTGACGGTGCCGGGCATAGCCCCGGGAGCGGGAACTATGGCGCCAACCAGCGGCGCGCTGAGGTCAGTGTAGGTGGGCGGGGTGGTGCCGGCCAGCGGCGCTACGGGAGCGGTCCAGGCTTCGGGATTGGCCGACGCGGCTGAACGCCCGCTGGTGCCGGCCGGATTGCGGGCCGAGTCGTTACCCGGCCAGATGAAGAGCAGGCCCAGGCCGATGAAGACAATCAACACAAAAGAAACCGATAATAACACGATAAGTACTTTGCGAGTGTCTTCAGCCATTACATGCCTCCCGTCAGGTGAAAGCGCCGCGCCCGCGGTTCCGTCCGTCGACCCACCCTGTCAGGAGCGGTAGCCGGCGGCTGGCCGATGAAAAAGGCCGGACAGCTTCATTTAACTATCGGAATTCGGCCGGATTAATTGAGGGCTTTGTCGAGAATGATCCGCTGGACCTGTCGTCGCAGTTTTGCCAGGCTGCCGGAGTTATCGAGCCAGCTTAGCCGGTCAGTGAAGCGGCGGCGGGCGCGCAAGAGGACGGCTTGCCGTCGCATGCGCGCCAGGAGGCGGCCGAGCGGCAGTCGGTCGCGTAAGCGGGCCCGGTAGAGCCTGATCAGGCAGGCGGCGCGTACCTCGACGATACGGTCGCAGCGCCCGGCCTGGGGCATCATGTAGAGGATGGCGGCGTTCAGGCAGACCGGCCGGCCGGCCGCGAGGGCCGCGGCAATGGCGGCGTCGGCCAGGGCAAACATCGCTGGGTGGACGATGGCCTCGTAGGCGGCCAACAGCCTGACGTCGGCGAAGACCCGGCCACCGATGTAGCGGCGGTCAGGCTGGCCGTCGACGGTGATGGCGGCCGGCCCCAGCAGTTCGACTACCTCAGGTAGGCTAGCGGCCAGGGCCTGGTGGCCCAGCCGGTCGACGTCGATGCCGGCCCAGCCGGCCTCGGCCAGGATGTCGGCCACCGCGTTCTTGCCGGCGCAGGCTGCGCCAGTCAGGCCCAGGAGCATAAGAAGCCTTTCTGTCTACTGGCGGCGCCAGTCAGGCCCAGGAGCATAAGAAGCCTTTCTGCCTACTGGCGGCGCCGGTGGTGTTGGCCGTCAATGGATGTCGCCCCAGGAATCGGCCAGCTCGACGCTGGCGCGCAGTGGCAGGCTCAGGCTGATGGCTTCACCCATCAGGCGCTTGACGGTGGCCGCGATCGTCTCGGCCTGGGCTTCCGGCGCCTCGATGATCAGCTCGTCGTGCACCTGCAGCAGGAAGCGGGCTTCGGGATAGTCGCGCCGCAGCGCCTCGTCGACCTTGAGCATGGCCAGCTTCATGATGTCGGCGGCCGAGCCTTGGATGGGGGTATTGACGGCTACCCGTTCGGCGGCCTGGCGCTCATTGGCGTTGCGACTGGCGATGGCCAGGATGGGGCGGCGGCGTCCCAGGATGGTCTCGACGTAGCCTGATGAACGCGCCTGGTCGATACAGGTCTGGATGAAGCGGGCCACGCCCGAGTAGCGGGCGAAGTAGGCCTCGATGAAACGCTGGGCTTCCTTGCGCGGGATGCCCAGCTCGCCGGCCAGGCGGAAGGCGCCCATGCCGTAGATGATGCCGAAGTTGATGGTCTTGGCGGCGCGGCGCTCCACCGGGCTGATGTCTTCCTCTTTAATGCCGAAGATCAGCGAGGCGGTGCGGCGGTGGACGTCGGCGCCGTCGCGGAAGGCGCGGCAGAGCTCTTCGTCCTGCGCCAGGTGGGCGAAGACGACTAGCTCGATCTGGGCGTAGTCGGCCGAGATCAGCTTGCAGCCCGGCGCGGCCACGAAAGCCGCCCGGATGCGCCGCCCGTCCTCATCGCGGATCGGGATGTTCTGCAGGTTGGGCTCGCGGCTGGACAGCCGTCCGGTGGCGGTGCCGCTCTGCACGAAGTGGGTGTGGATGCGCGGCTGCTCTTCGCTCAGTTCCAGCAGGGCGTCGACGTAGGTGCTTTTCAGCTTCTGCAGGCTACGGTGCTGCAGGATGAGGGCCGGCAGCGGATCCTCGCGGGCTAGTTCCTCGAGCACCGAGACGTCGGTGGAAAAGCCGGTCTTGGTCTTCTTGCCCGACGACAGGCGCCGCTCCACGAACAGCACTTCTTGCAGCTGCTTAGGCGAGTTAAGGTTGAACTCGTGGCCGGCCAGGGCCCAACTGTCCTGCTGGCTTTTAGCCAGCTTGGCCTCCAGTTCCACCGAGTAGGCTTGCAGGGCGGGGCGGTCCACTAGGATGCCGTGCCGTTCCATGCGCGCCAACAGGGCTAAGAGCGGCATCTCCAGGTCGACGAACAGGTCATGCAGCTTCAGTTCGACCAGGGCCGGCGCCATGACCTGCTTCAGCTGCCAGGCGAAGTCGGCGTCCTCGGCGGCGTAGGGCACGGCCTTGGCCAGCTCGATCTCTGAGAAGACTTGGCCCTTGGCCACGACGTCCTTGAAGGCGATGCCGGAGTAGCCTAGCCAGGCCGAGGCCAGGAATTCCAGCTTGTAGGAATTACGTTCCGGGTCCAAGAGCCAGGCGGCCACCATGGTGTCCCAGGGGCGGCAGCGCACGTTGATGCCGTAGTTTTCCATGATGTGGAAGTCGAATTTGAGGTTCTGGCCGATGATCAGGCAATCCGGGCGCTCCAAGAGGGCAGCCAGGCGCGGCCGCACCGCCTCGGCCGGCAAGACGGTGGCATCCGGGGCTTGCAGTGGCACGTAGCAGGCCTGACCTGGGCCGACGGCCAGCGAGAAGCCGACCGGCTGGGCGCGCATTTCGTCGAGCGAGTCGGTTTCGCAGTCGAAGGCAAAGCAGCCGGCGGCGGCGGCACGTAGCAGCCAGTCGTCCAGTTCGGCCAGGCTGAGCACCACCTGGTAGTCGGGCGTCGGGCGCGGCGTGCTGGGTGCGACACGGGGCCAGCCGGAAGGGGCGACGACGACGGTGTCGTGGGCGGCGGCATGGCCGGGGGCAGCGGCGACGGCCGGTTTGCGCGGCGCATAGTCGCCGCCAAACAGGTCGCCGCGGTCGCCGCTTGGCTGGGCGGCGGCTGGTTTGGCTGGCCCCGGCTTTGACGCCGTAGTGGGCCCGGCCAGGTCGGCGGCTGGCGGGCTGGCGGCTTTTTCGGCGTTGGCGGCGGTGGCGGCGGCCCGGCCGCCGGGCGAAACCAGGCTGCTCATGTTCTCGCGCAGGAAGATGGCGTCGGCCGCCTGGCGGCGCAGGCTGCCCACGCTCAGGGCGTCGACCGTGGCCGGCTCGATTGGCACGGTGTGCACCAGGCGCACCAGCTGGTGCGATAGCATGGCGCTGTCCCGTCCGGCGGCCAGTTTTTTCTGCAGGCTGTCCGGCTTCACCTGGTCGAGATTTTGCCAGATGGCCTCGAAGGAGCCCCAGGCCTCCAACAGCTTGAGGGCGGTCTTGTCGCCGACGCCCGGCACGCCGGGAATGTTGTCGGAGGCGTCGCCGGCCAGCGACAGGTAGTCGTGGATGCGGTCCGGGCCGACGCCCCACTCGGCCAGCACTTCGTCGGGACCCAGGTCCAGGAAGCCCTGGTCCTTGTCCGGGCGCAGCGCCCGGGTTGTACCGCCCACCAGTTGCAGCAGATCCTTGTCGCGCGAGATGATATAGCAGGGCCGGCCTTCCTCCCGGCAGCGGCCGGCCAGGGTGGCGATCAGGTCGTCGGCCTCGTAGCCGTCGGCCCGTAGCTGCGGCACGCCTAAGAGGTCGAGTATTTCGACGATCAGCGGGATTTGCGAATGGAGATCCTCCGGGGTTTTTTGGCGGGTGGCCTTGTACTGGTCGAATAATTGGTGGCGGAAGGTGGGGCCGGCCGAGTCGAAGGCGCAGGCGAAACACTCCGGTTGGTAGTGCGCCCAGAGCGTGAACAGGCTGCGGAAGAAGCCGAAGACGGCCGAGACGTTCTCACCCCGGGCGTTCTTAAGCGGCCGGGTGATGAAGGCATAGTAGGAACTGTAGATCAGACCGTAGGCATCCAGGATGTAGAGTGGTTTCATGTCGCCATTGTAGCCGCTGGCCGGCTAAAAAGCCAGCGCCAATAGTTGGTGACGGCCGTGGCGCCTGGTCGACCCGGCTGATTCCAGCTTGACAATCTATGACTACAGTTGTAGGCTTAAATTGAAACGAAAGCGGGAGACCTATGGAAGACACGAATCACATTACGGAGGCGGAGTGGCAGGTCATGCGGGCGGTCTGGTCGACGGTACCAGCCACCTCGTCGGCCATCATCCAGGACCTGGCCGCCGGCACGGGCTGGGAGCCGACTACCGTCAAGACCCTGCTGGCCCGGCTGGTCAAGAAGGGAGCTGTGCGCTTCGTGTCGCAAGGCCGGACCTACTTGTACTTTTCGGTGCTGTCCGAGGAGGCCTGCATCCGGCGCGAGATGCGCCTGTTTGCCGGCAAGATCTACGGCGGCGCCATCCACCTGGCCAGCCCGCACTTCGATTTCAAGGGGACGGACGACCCGGCCTTCATGGGCTTGCTGGCGGCGGCGCTGGAAGCCGGCCTGGCCTCCGTGACCGCGGATTTTCAATACAAGTTGACGGAACGGCTGGTGGTTTATGTCCATCCCAGCCGGCAACGCCTGCAATCCGCCCTGGGTGTTCTGGACGGCCCGGACTGGCTGCGAGCCGGTACCATCTGGGGCATGATCCATCTGGCGCCGCGGGACTGCTTCGACGTGCCGCCGCCGGACAAGGCAGCGCTGCATGTTCTGACCCAACTGCTGGTTGGCCTGGTCAACCCGGCCGTACCCTACTGGCTTTCCCAGGCCTTGGCGGCTTGGGAAAGTCAGTGGCTGGATCAGGCCCGCGTTAGCCGGACTATTCAGGCCCGGTCGGCCGGTTTCAGGCTGGCGGACATGCTGGAAGTGGGGGCCGTCTACCGCCAGTTCCGGGATGCCGGCGGTTATGAGCTGGCTTTTACGGTGGCGGAATTCGTGGTGGCCGAATTCGGACGCGACAGCCTGGCCACACTGGTGCGCTCACCGAGCGATTTTTCCGGCGTTTTCGGTTTTTCGGAGGCGGAATTCTGGACGCGCTGGGACGCTTTCCTGGCCAGGCGCTATGCCTGAGCTCAAATTAAGGGGCGAGGCGTGGCGCGGACTACGTCAGCCCTTGCCGAGGAGCAGAACATGATGAACTGCCTGACAATTTTCCGTGGTTTTCGTCTTTGCCAACGTCAAGTCTGGCGGTTTACCCTGGCTTGGCTACTGGGCAGTCTGCTGCTGTCGTGCAGTACCAGCCGCCCGACTGCCGACCTCGCGCCGGTCGCCGATATCGCCGCCGAGGCAACGCCAGATCCATTCAGCCGCGGCTACACTCTGGCCGAGCTGCAGGCTGATTTCAAGGAGCTGCAAAGCCGGATCGAGCTGACCCATCCCAAGCTGTATGCTGATCGTACGGCCGTCGCGGCGCTGCTGGAAACCAATTACGGCCGACTGGCCGAGGGCATGACGGAACTGGATTTGTTGCGCTTGTTGGCTCCGATAGTGTCGCGGCTGAACTGCGGCCATACCGCGCTGTCGCTGTCCGCGGCCTACCAGGAACGACTGGCCAGCGTTGGCCGCTATTTCCCGCTGCTGCTGCGCTTCCTGGGTGGCAAGGCCTACATCTCCGGCAATAGCCTGTACCCGGCTATCCCGCTCGGGGCGGAGCTGTTGTCCATCAATGACCAGAGCATGGCCGACATCGTGGCCGTCCTGTTCGCTTCAATGAGCGCGGACGGGTTCAACCAGACCGGCAAATTCGCGCAGCTCAATGGCTGGTTTCGCTACAAATACCAGAACATCATCGATGACCAAGGTGACTATGACATCACCTGGCGGACTGATGCCGCTGGCCCCATCCAGTCGGCCCACCTGGCCGGCGCCGGCAACGCCACCATTGCCCAGGCGCACCAGGCTTTCTTCGACAGCTGGAACGCCAGCCATGACCGGCCTTTCGAAGCCGACTTCCAGGCCGGTTACGCGCGCTTGATCATGCGTTCCTTCTATCCGGAAGGCAACCACAGCTTGCCCCGCTACAAAAGCTTCATTGATGATTTTTTTACTCGCGTCCAAGCCGAGGCCGTCGGCACGGTCATCCTGGACGTCCGGGGCAATAGCGGCGGTGATCCTTATGTTACCGCCCACTTGTTCAGTTTCCTGGCCGAGACTGCCCAGCCCTACTTCGCCGACTCGGCACCGGGCTATTACCCCAGCCTGAAGCGGACGGTGCCGTTGGCCGCCAAGCGCTTTGGCGGCCGCTTGCTGGTGCTGATGGACGGCGCCAGCTTCTCGTCCACCGGCCACCTGCTGGCCCTGCTGCGCTCCCAGTCGGTCGGCAGCTTCATCGGCGAGGAATCGGGCGGGTCCTTCGTCTGCACCGACGGCTCCCAGGATTACCGCCTGTGCCATAGCGGCCTGCAATTCCGCAGCTCCACCATTGTTTGGGAAGTAGCCACCGCCGGTCTGGAGCCGGGCCGCGGCATTATGCCCGACCATCCGGTTCAGCCCAGCATCGCCGACTGGCTGGCCGGCCGCGACACCGTTCTGGACTACGCCGTCAGGCTGGCCGGGCAACCGTAAAGGAAATAAAAAAATGAACTTGAACCATTCCAGCAGGCTTGGCTTTGCCATGGCCAGCGGCCTTTGCCTGGCGCTGGCCGCGGCGGCCTGCGCCGCCCAGCGGACCGGTTCCGGCCGCCAGGCCAACCCCGTCCCGGAGGCGGTCGTCGACGTGGACGGGACAAGCAATACAACGGTCAGGATAGGCGACCAGGTCTGGATGGCCGAAAACCTGCGTGTTACCCGTTACCGCAACGGCGAGGCCATCCCTGTGGTGGCCGAGGATGGGGCGTGGGCCAATCTGGCCAGCGGCGCCTGCTGCACGGCCGATAACACGGCCGACCCGGCGGCGATTGCCGCCTATGGCCGCCTGTACAACTGGTATGCCGCCAACGACAGCCGCGGGCTGGCGCCGGAGGGGTGGCATATCCCGAGCGTCGACGAATGGCAGGAGCTGGTGGACTGCCTGGGTGGCAGTGCCGTCGCCGGCGGCCACTTGAAGGCCGCCGGGATCGCCCACTGGCCGAGCCCCAATGTCACCGCGACGGACTCAAGCGGCTTCGCGGCCCTGCCTGGCGGTGTCCGCGATGGCAATGGCGGCCCCTTCTTCAACGTTGGCCGCTTGGCCTACTTTGGCCTGACGGCGGAGGCTGCCGGCGTCTGGTATGTCTGGTATGTCTGCCTGGGCTATGAAAATGGTGAATTTCTTGTCACCAGTGACGAGTACCCGACGGATGGCTTTTCCATCCGCTGCGTCAAGGATGATGATTTGTAAACCGGTGCCGGAGGTAGCTGCGCAGGCGGCTGGCCCCTAGCAGGTTGTTGAAAAAGCCGGTTGCTTTCTCAACAACCTTAACAATTCCTCGCATAGCTTGCGCTATGCTGCGTAATTGTACCGGCTTTTGAAGTGTTGAAAAGCCGCATCCGCGTTTTTCAACACCCTGCTAGGTTTGGCTGAACCGATTTTCCGGAGGGAAAGATGAAAAAGCTGATGGCTGCGATGTTGGGCCTGATGGTGGCGCTGGCTTCGGCCAGCCTGGCTTGTACCGGGCAGGCCGAAGCCGCCGACCGGATGGCAGCGCCGGCGGAAGGTCAGGCCACTGGCGCGGTCGACGCGCCGGTCCGGCAGCTGGACGGCCAGCTGGCCTACGCCTCCGATGTGGACGGCGACTTCGAGATCTGGCTCCAGGCGCTGGATGGCAGCCCGCCGCGCCAGCTGACCGACCATCCGGCCATGGACCACTCGCCGGCCTGGTCGCCGGACGGGCAGTGGCTGGCCTTCGTGTCCAATCGCGATGGCAACGAGGAAATCTACCGTCTGGCCGTCGACGGCAGCGGCCTACAGCGCCTGACGTTCACGACGCAGGCGGCCGAAAGCTTTCCGGCCTGGTCGTCGGATGGGTTGACCATCAGCTTCGATTCCGACCGCGGCGGCGATTGGGACATCTACGCCATGGACGCCGACGGCGCGGCGGTCCGCCGCCTGACCAACCATCCGGCCGAGGACTGGATCAGCCACTGGTCACCGGACGGGCAGTGCCTGGCCTTCGAGTCGCGACGGGACGGCAACTACGAGATTTATGTGATGCGGGCCGACGGCAGCCAGGTCCGCCGCCTGACGGACAATCCGGGCGTGGACAGCGCGCCCAAGTGGTCGCCGGATGGCAGCCGGCTGGCCTTCTTCAGCCAGCGTGATGGCCGCATGGCGCTGTGTTTCATGCAGCCGGATGGCAGCGGCGTCCAGTTCCTGGCCAGCGGCGCCGAGGACTATAGTTTTCCAGCCTGGTCATCGGACGGCCAGTGGCTGGCCTTTACGGCCGGCGATGACCACGCCTCGCGGCTCCAGATTGTGGCGGCCGCAGGTGGTCAAGCCTGGACGCTGCTTGACAATGGCGCTCGTTGCTGGGCGCCGGCCTGGCGGCCCTGAGACGTTGCCGGCCCGGGTATCTTGCCGACTACCGACCCAGCTGGACCGTTGGTCACGGCCAAGCCGGCGGCCTTCGGCGTCGAGCGGGTGCGCCGCTCCAGTTCCTGGCGTGAGGAACGCTTCAGACAGCGGGCGAGCTATCGGGTTATGATTTTACCAGTTACGACGGCGACAACGGTTTCCGCCTGTTCCGAACCGCTCCGGCCGGTGAGGCGGCCGGTTTCAGCCCTTGATGTCCAGGGCGCGTGGTTCCGGGTTGCCGGAATAAACGCTTTTACGTTTGGAATAGGGGTTATTGATGGTCATGATTTCGTGGCGCAGCATTTCCACGCGTTGCTTGAGCAGCACCTGGTTCTGGCCGTTGCGCTTGACCACTTCAGTCTGCAGCTCGCCTAGGCTGGCCTTCAGGTCGTCGATGCCTTCCGGCGCGGCGCCGTGGTAAGCGGCCCGGTACATATCTTCCAGCGGGTCGATCACCTTTTGGACGGCGAAGATTTCGGCCACCATGCCCTGTTCGGCCTCGACGTGGACGACCAGGGCGTCGACATCGCCGTTTTCGATGTCGGCCCGCTGATTGTCGAGTACCTTCAGGTAGTCGCGGAACTTGTCGCGTTGGCGCACCAGCAGTTCGCGGAAGCGTTTGAGCACGGCGACGCGCTGGTTCATTTCTTCCGGGCTGGGGCGCTCCTTGGCTGGCATGGCGATTTCCGGACTCAGCCGGCGATGTTGACGCCGGCTTGGCCCTCGCCGCCGACGCCGCCGGTCTGGGCGGCGGCCTGGACCCAGGCTTGGCGCAGTTCGTCGAGCAGGTTGCGGACCGAGCGGATGCGTTGGCCGTCTTTGGCGATGTTGGCTTCCATCAGCTCGCGGTTGAAGAAGACGTAGAGGGCAAACAGGTCGCGGGCAATGTCGCCGCCGGCCTCAAAGTCGAGGCTGGCCATCAGCTCGGTGACGATATCCTGCACCTTGTTGACGGCTTGGTTGATTTTCTCGATATTCTGGGGCTTTTTTTTGACATTTTCGGTCATGTAGTCGAGCGCGGTGTCGCATTGCTTGACGGCTTCATTATACAGCATCACGATGAGCTGGCCGGGGCTGGCGGTACGGACACGGGTTTCTTTATAGGCGCCGAGCGGACTCTGGATCATGGTGGTTCCCCCCCTATAGGTCTGTTAACAGTTTCGGTATAAATTGGGCCAGCTTAAGCGATTTTTTGGGACCGGGCTGTTTATTCGTCGCCCAGGTTGCCTTTCTCATGCCAGGTTTCGACGATGCGATAGGCGTCGTTGATGCGGGCGCAAGTGTTGGTAGCCTTCCGGAAAGCCTCATCGTTGCCGGCGTGCTTGTCGGGATGGTGTTGCTTGATGAGGTCTTTCCAAGCCTTCTTGGCTTCGGGTAGGCTTTGGTCGGGTCGGATGCCCAGGACATGGCAGGCGGCCAGCAGTTTGGCCGGCGGACCGGCGCTGTGGCTGCCAGTCTGGCCACTGGCGCGGCGACGGGCTTCCTCGCGGGCCGTTTGTTCGCGGCGCAGGCGTTCCTGGGCGGCCTTGTCGTCGTTCAGGAAGGCGTCCAGTTCGTCCATGGCGGCGCTGAAATCGTCGTCCGGGCGGCTGGAGTGCGGTGGCTGGGCTGGTTTGTCGGCCTGGTCGCCATGCAGGATTGATTTGAAGAGTGTTTCCAAACGGTCGAAAATGGGGTCCACGCGGCCTCCTGCTGTCCCTACTGTAGCTTATCGGCCCTTTTCCTGCAAGCCATGCCGGGCGGCGACCAGGAATTGCGACTTGCAAATATCCGGATTCCGTTTACAATGCTCGATATGAATAATAGAAAATGTTGCGCTATTGCGGTTTTGCTGCTATGCACGCTGCTGCCAAGTGGGGCCGACGACGGCGTCCGGTTCGAGCTCCTGGGCATGAAGGATGGCATGGCCAATGCTTCCGTATCCTGCATGGTCCAGGATGGCGCCGGCTTCCTGTGGCTGGGAACCCAAGGTGGCTTGCACCGTTACGACGGCACGGCCTTTACCGTTTACCAGAATGAACCGTTCGACACCACCAGCCTGCCGCATAATCTCATTCAGACCATGTTCCTGGACAACGACCGGGAGACTATTTGGCTGGGTACCTACGGCGGCCTGGTGCGCTTCGACAGCCGCTATGATCGTTTTACGTCCTGGACCCATCGGGCCGACGAGGCGGACAGCCTGATAAATGATATTGTCATCACCATCGCCCGTGACGCCGCCGGACGGCTGTGGGCCGGCACCATCGAAGGCCTGTGCCGCCTGGACGAGGCTAGCGGCCGCTTTACGCGCTATACCTCAACGGCGCCACAGAACGATATCCTGGCCTCCGGCGTCATCCGGTCGCTGCTGCTCGATTCGCGCGGCGATTTCTGGGTCGGCACTTCCGGCGGCGGCCTGTTCCGCTACGATCCGGACAGCGATGACTTTAGCCACCTTGGCATGGCCGCCGACCCGTCTAGCGGCTTGCCCAGCAATCACGTGATGAGCGTGCGCGAGGACAACAACGGCATCCTGTGGTTCGGCTGCTGGCTCTACGGACTGGCTTCCTGGGACCGCGCCACGGACCGCTGGCATAATTACCCGCTGGACGACAACCGCGTCTACTTCGTCAACGTGGACGACCCGGCTTATGCCTACGCCGGCAGCTGGGGCGGCGGCCTGTTTGCCTTGCACAAGTCCAGCGGGCGGATCGAGAACTTCCGCCAAGGTTCAGGCGGCCCGTCGTCGCTGTCGCACGACACCGCCTACTCGATGCTGCGGGACAGCGCCGGCAATACTTGGATCGGCACCAACGGCGGCGGCCTCAACCGCCTGTCGCGCCTGCCGCCCGGGCTCAAGGTCTACGAGCATGATCCGGCCGACCCCACCACCCGCTCGGCCGGTCGGACGGCCGCCATCCTCCAGGACAGCCGCGGCCGGCTGTGGGTCGGCACCCATAACAGCGGCCTGAGCATGCAGCAGCCCGGCTCGGACCGGTTTACCCGCTTCCGCTACGACGCGGCCAATCCGTCCAGCCTGCCGAACGACGTCATCACCTGCCTTTACGAGGATAGCCGCCACAACATCTGGGTGTTGTCCAATGCCGGCATTGCCCGCTATCTGGAGGACGGCAGCGGTTTTGAGGTGACCCGCAAGGACTCAGGCCGGCCGGAATCCCTGCCCGACGATATTGTCTACGCCATGCTGGAAGAGCCGGGCAGCGGCAATTTCTGGATCGGGACCTATACCGCCGGCCTGGCCTACTGGGACCGAACAACCGACCGCTTTATCCGTTATCCCTCGGTCCAGGACCAGCCCGACAGCCTGAGCAACAATCTGGTGCGAGCCTTGGTCTACGACAGCCGCGGCCGTCTCTGGATTGCCACCAATGACGGCTTAAACCGTTACAACGGTGACGGAACCTTCCATCGATACATGAATGAGCCGGACAATTACCGCAGCCTGCCTTCCAAGAACCTGCAGAGCTTGTTCGTCGATAGCCTGGGCAACCTGTGGATAGCCAGTAATGGCGGCGGCCTGGTGCTCTATATGGAAGAAAGCGACACCTTCCGCTACTGGACGCGGCGCGATGGTCTGCCGTCCAATGTGGTACACTCGGTACTGGAGGACGCGGACGGCAATCTCTGGATCTCAACTACTGCCGGCTTGGCCATCATGGACCGCCGGACGACGCTACTGCGCCCCTATCTGGCCTTCAGCGACCTGCGCTTCCGCGATTTCTCGACTGGCGGCTACCGCGACTCCAAGGGGCTGCTCTATTTTGGCACCCTCAACGCCCTGTACCGTATCGATTCCAGCCAATCGACTCCGGTCGTGTCGCCGGCGCCTTTACGCCTGACGGCTATCGATTATGTGACTGCCAGCGATGAGCCCCGACCAGCGCCTTGGTACGTCGACAGCCTGAGGCTTTCTTGGCGCCAAAACGCCGTTTCCTTCACGTTTGCCCTTCTGGACTATCGCGAGCAAGCTGGTAACCAGTACGCCTACCGGCTGGCCGGCTTTGATACCGAGTGGCAATATCCTGGTTCCCGGAATTACGCCAGCTATACCAACCTGCCGGGTGGCGATTACGAATTCATGGTGCGAGCCGCCAACAATGATGGCACCTGGAGCGAACTGGCCACCACTATCCGCCTTTCGGTACAGGCGCCGCCGTGGCTGCGCTGGTGGGCGCTAGGCCTGTACCTGGTGGCGTTGGCGGTGGTGGTGCTGTCGCTGGTTAGCCTGCGCGGGCGTCTGCTGCTCAAGAGCCGCGTTGACGAGCTGTCCAGCCTCAAGGAGAGCCTGGAGCAGGCCAATGCCCGCCTCTTGGACATCAGTTCGCACGATGACCTGACCGGGCTGTGGAACCGACGGCATTTCGACACCCAGCTTAACCTCTTGACCAGGCAGGCCGTGGATCAGCACCAACCCTTGTCGTTGCTGATGATAGACCTGGACTTGTTCAAGCAATACAACGAGAACTACGGCTACCTGGAGGGCGACCGCTGCCTGGCGCGACTGTCTTCGGTCATTTCGACCGTCTGCCATGTCGACCTGGCGGAGCTGTCGCCGGCGACTACCGCCCTGGTGGCCAGGTACGCCGCCGAGGAGCTGGTTATCCTGCTGCCGGGGACGCCGGGCGACCAGGCCCGCCAGCTGGCCGAGAGTATCCGTCAGGCGGTGCTCGGCTTGCAGATTGAAAATGGGTCAACCGGGCAGTTTTTGACCGTCAGCCTTGGCCTGTGCTCGATGCTGCCCACCAGGGTGGCCGATGCCCACCGGCTGCTCGACCTGGCCGAGTCGGCCCTCTACCGGGCCAAGCAGGCTGGCCGCAACCGGGTGGAGTTGCAGTTGTAAAGCGGACGGGGCGGGCCGTCGCCTGCCCCGCGCCCAAAAGACCGCAACTTTTCAAGCCGTAGCCTTTGTGATACACTCGCTAAATGGCAAATTCCAAGGCAAAGTACGACGAATCGAATATCAAGACCTTGTCGTCGCTCGAACATATCAGGCTGCGCACCGGCATGTATATCGGCCGGCTGGGCAATGGCCAGAATCCCGACGACGGCATCTATATCCTGCTTAAGGAAGTAGTCGACAACTCGGTCGACGAGTTCATCATGGGTAACGGCAAGGAAATCGTGGTGACCATCGGCGACGGCCTGGTGTCGGTACGTGACTGCGGCCGCGGCATACCGCTGGGCAAGGTTATCGACTGCGTGTCCATCATCAATACCGGCGGCAAGTTCAACGACGACGTCTTCCAGTTTTCGGTCGGCCTGAACGGCGTGGGCACCAAGGCGGTCAACGCCCTGTCGTCCAAGTTCCGCGTCGTTTCCTACCGTGATAAAAAATTCTTCGAGGCCGTTTTCGAGAAAGGCGTCCTGAAAGGGAAGCGGGAAGGGGAGGCGCGGCGCGAACCGAACGGCACCTACGTCGAATTCGTGCCCGATTTCGAGGTCTTTGGCGAGCACGGCTACAATATGGAATTCGTCGAGAAGCGGATGCGGCATTACGCCTACCTGAACTCCGGCCTGGTGCTCACCATCAACGGCCAGTCGTTTTCCAGCGAGAACGGTCTCCTTGACCTCCTGAAGGACGAGACGGGCAGCGACGTGCTCTACGATGTCGGCTACTGGCGCGGCGACCAGATTGAATTTTCCTTCACTCATACCAATAACTACGGCGAGGAGTATTTCTCCTTCGTCAACGGCCAGTATACCTCCGACGGCGGCACGCACCTGTCGGCCTTCCGCGAAGGCTTCCTCAAGGCCGTCAACGAATACTTCCAGGCCTCCTATAAGGGCGAGGACGTGCGCGAGGGCATCGCTGCCGCCGTGGCCGTCAAGCTCAAGGCGCCGATGTTCGAGAGCCAGACCAAGAACAAGCTCGGCAACGCCGACATCAAGCCCTGGATCATGCAGGAAGTGAAGCGCGGGCTGGACAACTACCTGCGCCGCAACCCGGTGGCCGCCCGGGCACTGCAGGACAAGATCGTCCAGAACGAGAAGCTGCGCACCGAGCTCAACCTGGTCAAGAAGGAAGCCCGCGAGGCCGCCAAGAAAATCGAGCGCAAGATACCCAAGCTCAAGGACTGCAAGCTGCACCTGGGCGACGGGCCGGAAGGCGACATGTCGACTATCTTCCTGACCGAGGGCCAGTCGGCCGCCGGCTCGATGGTCAGCGCCCGCGACGTCTACACCCAGGCCATCTTCAGCCTGCGCGGCAAGCCGGAGAACATGCAGGGCGCCAAGCGCGCCGCCATCTACAAGAACGAGGAACTGTATAACCTGATGATGGCGCTGGGCATCGAGAACGATATCGACGGCCTGCGCTATAACCGCATCGTCATCGCCACCGACGCCGACTACGACGGCTTCCATATCCGCATCCTGCTGCTGACCTTCTTCCTGACCTTCTTCGAGGAGCTGGTCACCAAGAAACACGTCTATATCCTGGAGACGCCGCTCTTCCGCGTCCGTAATAAAAAAGAAACACGTTACTGCTATTCGGCCAGGGAGCGCGACGAGGCCCAGGCCGCGCTGGGCAGCGCGGCCGAGATGACGCGATTCAAGGGCTTGGGCGAGATTAGCCCCAAGGAATTCGGCCAGTTCATCGGTGAGAACATGCGCCTGGTGTCGGTCGACGTCCAGACGCTCAAGGGCGTGCCGGAGATCTTGAGTTTCTATATGGGAGCCAATACGCCGGTGCGGCGGGACTTCATTATGCAGAACCTGATAAACGAGCTGTGAGGGAACGCTGACCATGGCATACATCAAGAGCATCTTCAAGGATAATTTCCTCTACTTCGCCAGCTACGTCATCAAGGACCGGGCCATCCCGGACCTCGAAGACGGACTCAAGCCGGTGCAGCGCCGCATCCTGCATACTTTGTTCGAGGCCGACGACGGTAAGTTCCACAAGGTGGCCAACATCGTCGGCTCGTGCATGAAGTACCACCCGCATGGCGACCAGTCGATCTACTCGGCCCTGGTGGTGCTGGCCAACAAGGAACTGTTCATCGACAAGCAGGGCAACTTCGGCAACATCTTCACCGGCGACGAGGCTTCCGCCCCGCGCTACATCGAATGCCGCATCACGCCCTTCGCCAAGGAAATATTGTATAACCCGAAGATCACCGAGTACGCCGAGAGCTACGACGGCCGCAACCGCGAGCCGGTGCTGTTTCCGGCCAAGATTCCTTTAGTGCTGGTGCCCGGCGTGGAAGGCATCGCCGTGGGCATGAGTACCCGCATCCTGCCGCACAATCCGGTGGAGCTGATCGAGGCCGAGATCGCCTGCCTCAAGGGCGAGGATTTCCGGGTGCTGCCGGACTTCATTACCGGCGGCATCGTCGACGTGTCCGACTACCAGGACGGCCAGGGCAAGGTACGTACCCGCGCCAGCCTGGACACCGCTGATCCGAAACGGATCGTGGTGCGGGAGCTGCCGTATAGCGTCACCACCGAGAGCTTGATCGAGAGCATCGAGAAGGCCGCCAAGACCGGACGGCTCAAGATTGCCAGCATCACCGACTACACCACCGAGAACGTCGAAATCGAGATCAAGCTGGCGCGCGGCGAGTATTCCAAGGACACCGTCGACGCCCTGTATGCCTTTACCAAATGCGAGCAATCCATCGCCTGCAACCTGCTGGTCATCAAGGACGGCGTCCCCACCCTAATGACCGTGACCGAGGTCCTACGCCATCACGCCAAGCAGCTGCTTAAAATCCTGAAGGCTGAGCTGGACCTGGCGGTGCGCGAGTTGTTGGACGAGCTGCACGCCCGCACCCTGGAGCGTATCTTCATTGAAGAGCGGGTCTACAAGGCTATTGAAACCAAGAAAACCCAAGAGGCGGTACGCAAGGCCGTCGTCGACGGGCTACTGCCCTTTGCCGCCGAAATTAAGCGCGAGGTGACTCTGGACGATGTCGAGCGCCTGCTCAAGATTCCGATCCGGCGCATATCGCTCTACGATATCGAGCGGGCCCGCGCCGAGATGGAGCGCATCAAGGCCCAGCTGAAAGAAGTCCGCTACCACCTGGCGCACCTCACCGAGTACGGTATCGCCTTCCTGAGCCGGCTGGCCGAAAGCCTGCGCCCCAACTGGCAGCGCCGCGCCCGCATCAATAGCTTCGACCTGGTTGATGCGCGCGAGGCCGCCCGGCGCGATATTGCCCTGCGCTACGACGGGCAGTCCGGCTATCTGGGTATGGCCGTGTCCGGTGGTGAACTTTTGTTCTCGGTGTCGCCCTTCGACAGGCTGCTGGTCATCCGCCACAACGGCCTGTACACCGTGACGCCGGTTCAGGACAAGCTGTTCGTCGACAAGGCCATGGCTTGGTGCGGCATCGCCGAGAAGGAAGCCCTGGCGCCGCTGGTTTTTACCGCCGTCTACGCCGACCCCAAGAGCGGCCAACCGTACATCAAGCGCATCCATATCGAAGGCTGGATCATGAACAAGGTCTACCACCTGGTGCCTGAAAACGCCAAGATGCTGTTTTTCACGGCCGAGACGGACTGCAAGTTCGTGGTACATTACGCCGGTCGTGCGCGCCTCAAGGCCGGTTCGCAGCAATTCAACGTCAAGAATTTCGAGGTACGCGGCCAGAAAGCCAACGGCCTTAAAATCTTGGCGCGGGAGGTGACGGCGGTGTACGCCGTTGTGGCCGGCCAGCTGTTCAGCGAGGACGAGCTGGCGGCTGCGGCCGATGGTGGCTCAGCGGCTGCCGCCCGGTCCGCAGCCAGCGAGGAGCCGCTGTCTGCCAAGGCGGCGGTCGCCAAGGTGAAAGGTGCCAAGGCGAAAGGTGCCAAGGTCGGCAGTGCCAAGGCGACGAAGCCAGACGCGGCGGGCAAGGCCAAGGCGGCCGGTAGGCCGAAAGCGGCTGCCAGTAGCGCGACTACCGGCAAGTCGGCCGGCGGCAAGGCGGGAAGCGCTAAAACGGCTACCGCCAAGAAATCCGGTGTAGCGAAGGTCGTGCCAAGCGCTACCGGAAAACCTGCTAAGCCGGCCAAGCCGAAAGCCAAAGGCAAGTCGGCCGATGAGGCCGCCGCCGGCCCGCGCCAGCCAGGGCTATTAGAGAAGGCTGCGACTAAGAAGAAAAAATAAGCAGCCGGCGGACGTTTTCTAGGGGGTAGGCTGTAGCACGCCAGGTCGGCGTAGGTCGGCGACGTTGCGGCTGCCGGTGAGCAGCATGATGACCTTGAGGCCATGCGCCAGGCTGGACAGCCGTTCGACCATCGCGGCCTGCCCGCCGGCCTCGGCCGCCCTGGCCAGGGGCGTGGCCAAGCCGCAGGCCTGAGCGCCCAGCGCCAGGGCCGTGGCGCAGTCCTGGGCACTACGCAAGCCCCCGGAAGCCAGCACCCGGCCGTCGCGCCGGCCCAGAGCGGCCAGCAGCTCGGCGGTCGGATAGCCCCAGTTGCGCAGTTCCTTAGCCAGGCTACTATCGCCACCTTGCCGGAAACTCTCCACCAGCGCCCAATTTGCCCCGCCCGAGCCGGACAGGTCGACGTAGGCCGCGCCGGCCTCAAGCAGCCAGTCAGCCTCGTCGGGCGCCAGGCCGAAACCGGTTTCCTTGACGATGACCGGCAGTTGGGCTTGCTTGATATAGCCGGCGATGGCCGCGCGCAGGCCACGGAAGTCGCGGTCGCCCGCGGGCTGGAACAGCTCCTGGCCGGCGTTGAGGTGGATGACCAAGGCATCGGCCGCCATGGCATCCAGCCAGACCTGAATGGCCTGTGGCGGCAAGTCGCGAATGGCGGTGGCGCCGATGTTGGCCAGCAGCGGCACCGACGGCGCCCAGCGCTTGAGGCAGAAATCGGGCAGATATTCCGGATGGTGCGCCAGCAGGCGGATAGAGCCGGTGCCGACGGCGATGCCGAGTTGTTCGGCCGCACCGGCCAGCTGGCGGTTGAGGTCGCCGGCGCCCGGCGCGCCGCCGGTCATGCAGGAGATGAACAGCGGCAGCGCCAGCCGTTGGCCCAGGAAATCGACTGTCGTATCCAGCTCATCCCAGGCCAGCTCGGGCAGCGCCCGGTGGTTCAGGCGCCAGCGACCGAAGCCGTTGTCGTCACTCTCGATGGGGTAGCGTTCCGGATGGCTGCAGATGTCCAGATGCCTGGCCTTGCGTTGGCTGGCTGTTTCCGGCGCAATTTTCATGGGTGTACTCCCTGTAGCCGTCGGCACGCACGCCACTGAGGCGGAAACGCAGGTCGGTCCGGCGGACCTGGCTGCATTCGCCGTAGCTGGCGACGTTGTCGGACGTCCAGTGCTGGTAGTCGGCCATGGTGGCCGGGATGAAGTCGTGTTTCAGGTCGGGCAGCTGCCAGCGCTCGATGATGTGCGGCGCGTTGGCCGCCACCGTGGCCCGGATCAGGGTCATGATGTTACCCGAGCCATACGAGGCGATCAGTAGTTTCTTGCCGATGATCTGGTCGCCGAGGCGCTGCCAGCGGTCCTTGAGTAGGTAGGCGATACAGAAGAAGACGCTGGCGGTGTAGGAATTGCCGATTTCGGATACCGGGTCGACGCCCTTGTAGAAGCCGCGCTCCTCCAGCCAGCCGATGGCGGCCGGTTCGTCCAGCTCCAGATGGGTGGCCAGGAGCTTTTTCATGGCCATCTCCGGCATGTTGCGGAAGGGGGTGTGCAGGGCCACGAAGTCGGTGTCGGCCAGCAAGTCGGCCGGCGCGGTGCCCAGGCGCTGGGCCAGGTCCAGCAGGGTTTCGTCCAGGCTTTGGTTGTAGCACTGCATGGAGTAGGTGCCCTTGACCTTGGCGGTGGTGCTGCCTAGCGGGCGGAAGAAGTCGTCGACGTCGCTCGAGTAGAAGCCGATGTTGCTGAGGTCGATTTCCAGCAGGCGCGGGTTTTTTTCCACCAGAACAGCGGCCGCGCCAGCGCCCTGGGTGATCTCGGCGGTACTGTGCAGGCTGTAGCGGGCAATGTCGGAGGCCAGGATCAGGCCGGTCTCGTCGCGGCCGCTGGCGGCTAGCATGCCGGCCGACGACAGCAGGGCCATGGTGGCGCCGGCGCAGGCGTGCTGCACCTGGAAGGACGCCAGGTTGTTGGGCAGGGGCAAGCCCGAGGACTGCAGCATGCCCTGGACATAGGCCGACAGCGGCTTGGAGTGGTCGACGCCGGTTTCGGTGCCGGCGGCCAGGAAGCGCAAGTTGGCCAGCGCCTTGCCGGAGTTGTGGGTCAGCAGGTTATAAGCCGCCTCGGCCGCCATGGTGGCGCTGTCCTGACCGACCGCCGGGAAGCGTAGAGCCCGTTGCCCGGTGACGGCCAGCGCCCGCCCGAAATGCCGCTCCATGGCCGGGTCGGCCTTGATGCGTTCCGCGGCCAGCGTCTCCAGATCCATCCGGAAGCGGGGAACATACAACTCTATATCGCCAATGCCGTACGCAGCGCTGCTCATCATGACTCCTTGCTCGCCATAGTGTATCTTTTTTTGACAGGTATTGCAATAAAGCTGTATAATAGGCCATGGTTACAGAGCGCCGCCCTCAAGCGGCGCTCTGGCACGCCAATCTAGTCCGCGAGGAACCCGACCATGCTTGAAGTCCGCAAAGCCCATCAAAGTATTTACCTGGTAGTGGCCAGTGTGTTGATCATAGCCCTGTTTGGCGCTTATCTAGCCGCTACCCTGCTGGACGGCGGCCGCGAACTGGCTATCCGCCTGTCGCCTTGGTTATTCCTGGTGGCCGGCGGCCTGACCCTTTATCCGTCGCTGCGGGCCAGCGGCAAGCCCTTCGCCATCTGGCTGGTGTTGGCCTTCGTGGTCACCTTCGTCATCTCGGCCCTGGGTGCCAGCACCGGGCGGATCTTTGGTCCCTTCAGCTACGGCGCCACCCTCGGCTGGCGGCTGTTCGACACACCGCTGGTTTTCGCCTTTAACTGGGTGCTAGTGCTCTACGCCGGCGCCGCCTTCGTGCAAGCCCGGCTGCAGGGCACCTCCGGCGTGGTCGGCGAGTTGATCGTGGCGGTCTGCACCGGCTGTCTGATTATGTTCTACGAGTGGATGCTGGTACCGGTGGCCAGCCGGCTCGATTTCTGGCATTTCGACTCCGGCGTCCCGATGGCCCGCAACTACCTGGCCTGGTTCGTCATCGGCACGGTTACCTCTTTCACTTACCTGTATTATATTTTGCCGCGCGTCCGCCGCGACGATGTTACCGAGCTGGATCGCAAACGCGCCAAGGCCGCCGAGCGCCTAGTTGGGCTGTTTGCCTTGAGCCAGCTGGTTTTCCTGCTGGTGGTGCGCATCGTCTGGGCCATCGGCGTAATCTGAGAGCCTGGTCAACTTGAAACTTCCGGACAATTTTCGCAAATGGCCAACCGAGCGGCGCCAAGCCTGGTGGTCCAAAAATTTTCATGACGACGACGACGAGCGGGCGGCCTCTTTAACCAATCCGGCTGCCCTGGAGCTGGCTGACCTGATGGTCGAGTCGGCTGTCGGCAGCCTTGGCCTGCCCCTGGGCCTAGCCGGCGGCTTTTTGATAGATGGCTGCGACTATAGCCTGCCGTTGGCGGTGGAGGAACCGTCGGTCATAGCCGCCGCTGCCTACGCCGCCCGGATCATCGCTAGTGGCGGCGGCTTCAGTACCACAGTCGGGCCGTCCGTCATGGAAGGCTACGTTTACCTGGAACAGGTCGACGAGGCGGGCGCCAGCCGCCTGGCCGGCGGCTACGAGGCCCTGCGCCGCAGCCTGAAATCGACGTTAGCCGGCCTGGAACGGCGCGGTGGCGGCCTGTGCGGGTTGCGTCAGTATCGCCTGCAGGACTCTGGCGTCCTGGCCCTGGAGTTGGCCATCGACGTGGTCGACGCCATGGGCGCCAATATCGTCAACAGCGCCGCCGAAGCCCTCCGCCCATTAGCCGAAACTCTGAGCGGCGGCCGCGCCTTGCTGTGCATCTTATCCAATGCCACGCCTCAGCGACGCGCCCAAGCCGCCTTCCGCCTGCCGCTGGCCAAGTTGTACCCCTACTGTCGCGGCCTTGACGCGGCCGACGTCGCCCGGCGCATCGTTTTGGCCACCGTTGTGGCCGACGAAGACCCGGCCCGGGCGGTGACCCACAACAAGGGCGTCATGAACGGCATCGCCGCCCTGGCTCAGGCCACCCTGAACGACACCCGGGCCGTGGAGGCCGCCGCCCACGCCTGGGCCGCCCGCTCTGGCCGGTTACGTTCGCTGACCGCCTACCGGGTGGAGACCGACTGCCTCTGTGGCAGCATTGATCTGCCGCTGGCCCTGGCCACGGTGGGCGGCTCGGTCGACCTGCACCCTACCGGCCGGGCCTGCCTGCGCCTCCTGGGCAACCCCGACAGCCGGCAGCTCAGCCGCCTGGCCGCCGCCCTCGGCCTGGCCCAGAATTTCGCCGCCCTGCTGGCCCTGGTGTCTGGCGGCATCCAGGGCGGCCACATGCGCCTGCACGCCGCCCGCCTGGCCTACAAGGCCGGCGCCCGTGGTGAATTGACCCGCCGCATCGCCGACCGCCTGGCCGCCCGCGGCGAGTTCAGCCTGCGGGCCGCCGCCGAGGAGCTGGCCGCCCTGCGGGACGCCGCCGCCGCCGGGGCCGGATCATCGGCATGAATCCAGCATCCAACGCCAATCCAGCGGTGCTGATCCGCGCCAACCCCAGCCTGGCCCTGGTAAAATACTGGGGTAAATGCCGTTTCGGGCGCAACCGGCCGGCCAGCACCAGTCTGGCGCTCAGCCTGGCCGGCCTAACCACCCGCACCGAGCTGCGCCTGCTGCCGCCTGGCGCGGCTGCTGACCAAATGACACTCGGCGGTCAGATTCAACCAGACGAGCGCTTCGCCGCCTTTTTTGACCAAGCCCGCCGTCTCTACCGACATCAGCGGCGTTATCAGGCTATCAGTAGTAACGACTTCCCCTCGGCGGCCGGCCTGGCTAGCTCGTCGTCCGGCTTTGCCGCCCTGGCCCTCGGCTGCGCCGCCCTGGCCGGACAAGCTGCTGGCGCCGATTTTCCCGCTACCGGCGACTGCCTAGCCGCCGACGGCCTGTCGGCCCGCCAGCTGACCCAAGCCAGCGCTTTGGCCCGGCTCGGTTCGGCCTCGGCCGCCCGGGCGGTTTACGGCGGCTGGACCTGGTTGCCAGCCGGCGCGGCCGCCGCCATTCCCCTACAAGCCGCCGGTTTCTGGCCGGACTTCCGCGTGCTAGTGGTGGTGGCCAGTCGCAGCGCCAAGGCCGACAGCTCGCGCGGCGCCATGAACCGCACCCGCGCCAGCTCGCCGTATTACCCGGCTTGGCTGCGCGACGCCGTCGCCGTCAGCCGCGAGGCCCGCCTGGCCTTGTACCGGCGCGACCTGGAGCGGCTCGGCCAGCTGGCGCGGCTGTCCTATAGCCGGATGCACGCCAGCGCCCTGGCGGCCGACCCGCCGCTCCTGTACTGGCTGCCGGCCTCGCTGGTGGCTATCCAATGCTGCGCGGAATTGCGCACCGCCGGCATTGGCGCCTGGGAGACGATGGACGCCGGGCCGCAAGTGAAGATTTTATGTGAACAAAAAGATATTGCTGCCATCAGAGCCGCGCTGTCAGTCGCCTTGCCGGCCGCCGGCCTGATTGAGGCCAGCCCGGCTACCGGCCCGACGCTGGCCGCCTGGCCGTCGGAGTGGGTAGAAGGGTTCGGCCAGCCGTGATGCGCCTGAGCGTAGCTGGCAACCTTTTGTTGGCCGGCGAGTACCTGGTGCTGGAGGAGGGTGGCCCAGGCCTGGCTTTGGCGGTAGAGCCGCGCCTGCTGGCCAGCGCCCACCCGGCCGAGCGCTGGCAGGTGACGGCCATCATGGGTGGGCAACGTATTGTCTGGCAGCCGCCCGTGCTGGCTGGGGCCGCCGCTCCTGGCGCCAACGCCGCAGCCTTGCCGCTGGTGGACGCCATTTTCGCTGTAGCCCGCGACTACCTAGCCGCCCGCAGCCTAGCCTGGCCAGCGCCGCTGGCCATCGAGCTGGACTCCGGCGCTTTTTTCGACGCCGCCGGCCGCAAGGCTGGTTACGGCTCGAGCGCCGCCGGGGCGGTGGCCCTGGCCATGCTCTTGTGCCGCCAGGCCGGCCTGAGTACGGCTGACGGCGCCGGTCCGGCCGCAGAGTCGCCGCCCGATCTTCTGATCGCCTTGGACGGCCACCGCCGGCTGCAGGGCGGCCGCGGCTCGGGTTATGATATATTTACTTCGTATCACGGCGGCTTGGGCTTGTTCCGCGGTGGTCGTCGACCGACTTGGCAAGCCTTGCCTGACCTGCGCCTGCCGCCAGCCCGCCTCTACGCTGGAGCGCGGGCGGTGGCCTCAGGCGGCGCCGTGGCCAGCTTCGAGGCGGCGCGGCGGCAGCAGCCGGATGCGGTGTCAGCCTGTCTGGACCAGGCGCGCCGGCTGGTGCTGGCCATGGCCGCCGGCCGACTCGGCTTGTGGACCGGCCTGCGCCAGGCCCGGCAGCTCGGCCTGGAACTGGGCGACCTGATCGGCGTGCCCGCCCGCCTGTGGCCGGATTTTGACCAACCGACCCGCTACGCCAAGGCCCTCGGCGCCGGCAACGAGCTCGGCCTGCTGCTCTGCCACGGCGACCAGTCCAGCCCATCGGCCGGTCTGTCCGACGCGGCTGCCGCCGACTTCGGAAGGCACCTCCTGCCCGGCGACGGTCCACGATGGTTGGCGTGAGCGACAGTTCGGCAGCCAGCGGTACGGGTCACGGCAAACTATTGCTCTTTGGCGAGCACGCCATCCTATACGGCCATCCCGCCGTTGGTCTCGGCCTGCCGGCCAGCCTGACGGTTCGCCTTGAGTCGGGACCGGCCGCCGCCGGCCTGCTGGTCGACTGTCAGCCAGCCTGGCGAAGCGCCGTCCTGGCCGCCACCGACCGCATCGCCGCCAGCCTGGGCCTGGATAGGCCGACCGGTTGGCTGCGCATCGACAGCCAGCTGCCCTCAGGCAGCGGCTTCGGCTCTTCGGCCGCCCTATGCGTGGCCCTGGCCGTCTGCCTGGCTGGGCTGCCGGCCGGTCAGCCGTTGAGCCAGGCCGACTACCGGCGCCTCTGGCAGGCCGCTCACTGTGGCGAGCGGCAGTTCCACGGTCAACCCTCCGGCATCGACACCGCCCTGGCCCTGTACGGTGGCTGCCTGGCCTTCCAACCCGTCAGCGGCGACCTGCCCACTCTGACCAGACTGCCGTCAGCTGGATTGCCGCTGATCTCCGGTAGCCTGCCCCGCCTGGCCAACGCCAAGGCCAGCATCCAGCGATTGCGCCAGCGCATGGACCAGGCTGACCTGGTGGTGGTAGTCGCCATGACCGAAGCCGGCCGCTGCGCTGAACAGGCCATCGCCCTGCTGGCAGCCGACCCGGTCGATCCGGTTCGCAACCAACGTCACCACCAGCTCGGTCAGCTGGCCAACCAGGCCCAGGCCGCCCTACGCCGCCTGGATCTGTCTACCCCGCCACTAGAGCGCCTGCTGACCGTCGGCCTGGAGGCCGGCGCCTGCGGCGGCAAGCTGAGCGGCGCCGGCGCCGGCGGCGCCTTCTGGTTGATCTGCCCGGACACAGTCATCCGCGCCTCGGTACTGGCCGCCCTGCGCCAGGCCGCCGCTGTCCTAAACCTACCCGACGGCGGTGGATTGTCCCTGACTGGCGACTAAGACTGCAGAATGATCGCATTTCTCTATAAAAGCCTAGCTTTCCCGCGCCCCTCAGACCTCAAAAAAACTGCCGCTACTATATTGACATTTTTTTCCCGCTTGTGTATCCTGACCATGCTAACTAAGCATTCCCCTGTAGCTCAGCTGGCAGAGCAAGTGGCTGTTAACCACTGGGTCCGTGGTTCAAATCCGCGCGGGGGAGCAAGTTAAGTCCTTACCTGGTAAGGAAAAGAGCCCTAGCTTCCGCTGGGGCTCTTTCGTTTTTATACCCTACTGGGCGCAAACTGGGCGCACATCTGAAAGTGGTATAAAACGACTGGGCTGCCTAAACTTCTTCTCCTGCGCGTGATCTACCACCTTTTAGCCCAGATAGCCTATACTTTTAGGTAGAAGGGGATGCCGTATGGGAGCAAAAAAGAAACCTGGGTATGCAGTTGACTCAGGCGGTACAATAGGTAGTACCTCTCACAGGAGAAAACTATGCTCGAAGGTCTATCCCTCGGAGTGGTGTAACCTGAACAGCATTTTCAAGAATGCGACGAAAAAGTAGCCCTCTGGAACGAGATGTTCTACGATTAAACCGGAAAGTAAACTCATCTAGATAATATTCAAGATGGCTAACCTGAATCCCACCTTGATGTGTTCCCATAAGCCAACGCTTCAACAGCGAAACTACCAAATGAACTTGAGGCAATAGATCCTCTGTCGATTCAGGCTTCAAAACATGGTGAACGAATTTTTTTTCAGTTAACCCCCGGTAACCCGACCACCCATTAGGCCACCGTAGGTGAACTAAAAAAGAACGACAGGATTCCTCCGAATTGATCAATTGTTCGAAAGCTTGTTGATCTGCCGGATACTTTTCCATCTAGCTATACTACCGGTGGTATATACCTTAGTCAAGTGCATACCCAGGTTACATAATACCCATACCCATATCAATATTATTTTATTTCAATACGGTTGATCGTATATCCTAGAGCCCGATAACCGCGTTCTCGTTTCCCCCACATGCGCACTAGGCGGCTATCATTATCATCAAGATAATCATAGATTCGGAGATCGTGCTTCCCAACACATACTCGGTTAAGTCTGCCAGCGTACTGAGCAATGGTACCCTTCCAGGAAATCGGCATTGTTAAAACTAGAGTATCAAGACTCGGGTGATCAAAACCTTCCCCGACAAGTTTGCCCGTCGCAAGTATGACTCTTGGTTCTTTAATATCAAGTGTTTCCAGCTCCATCAATACGGAAAGGCGATCTTTTCGCTTCATCCTTCCATGAAGGACAAAGAGCCGGAAACCAGCAATTCTGATCATCTCAGCCAATTCTTCCAGCTGATCACTCCGTTCGGTCAGGACAATTATCTTGCGTCCTTCCTCCCAAGCTGCTTTTATATCTTTAAATATTACCAAATTCCTTTCTCTGTTTGTTGCCAGGAGATTGAAGATACTTTGGATACCTAGTTCTGACGGAAGAGGAGCTTGATGTATAACTTGAAGCCTGACTTCCATCGTTTCCATTCGTCCATGTTTCTTATCAACTGAATGCCGGATCGGGCCGCATTGCATAAAAATAATCGGATCAAGGCCATCCCGCCGTATTGGTGTGGCTGTTAACCCGAACACCCAGCGACTGGAAGCCTGCTTCAAAAGGCTCTCAAATGATAAAGCCGAGATGTGATGGCATTCATCGATAATTATTTGTCCATACGCGGAAAGAAAACCTGCCACATCTTCTAAACGAGCAAGTGACTGAATAAGAGCAATATCAACTACGCCTTTGGCCTTTTTCTTTCCTCCGCCAAACACACCGATGCCAGGGTCATCAAGCTTAAGGAAAACCCCAAAACGTTCCTTCCATTGCCGAAGTAACTCGACACGATGAACCAATACCAGTGTGCTGACTTTTCTATGCGCTATAACTGCTGCCGCTATAACCGTTTTCCCAAAAGCAGTTGGGGCGTTAAGAACAGCTGTTTCATGAGGCAAGACTGCTTCAAAAGCCATTGTCTGTTCATTTCGAAGTGTACCAGTGAAGACTGCTTCGATCGTTTGACCGGAAGACCTTTCGTCTTTTTGTTCTGCAACTATGTCATTAATCGAGAACAATTTTAAAAGTCCATCAATGCAGCCCCGAGGCAAGGCTATGTGCATTGGGAAATTTTCAGCACAGCCAATAACACGAGGTTTGTCCCAAACCGGTAAACGCATGGCTTGAGCTCGATAGAACTCAGGATTTGGAAAAGCGGCCAGCCGAATAATTCTGTTGAGTAAAGCTTGTGGTAACTTATCTTTTTCGAGATAAATCTTGTTAGCCAGAATAACAGTAAGTTTATCGGGAACCGGATTATTCAGTTTGATAACTTGTGAATGCTTTATCTTCCAAGGCGCTTCATCACTTTCATAGGAAAAATTAAGATCTAGCGGATCGCTTCCTGGAGGATCTTTGGATATGAGCTCTTTTGTAGCGGGATATGTCATTTTCTTAAGTGAAGCCAGGTAATCCCATTGGTCTGAAAATGGAATAAAATCCTTGTCGACAAAAAGGCTACCCCCTTGCTCCCGCATTTTTTTCTGAAGTGGTAAAGCTATTAAATTGCCAAATCCTCCAGAAGGAAGATTGTCCTGATTGGGGAATAGACGGTCGTAACTGGTGAGTTCTAATTGTCTCTGACTGGCACAGGTTTTGCTTATTATGAAAGTGCCAAAACGTCGGGCAATAATAGCCGGAATTGCTGAATCGAAGAATATCCAGACATGAGCCCCATTGCTTGACCGGGAAATTTCTATAGCACAAGGAACTGAATAATTCTGACAGGTAGCTGCAAAAGAAGCCGCGTCAGCTTTCCAATCACCTTCGTCAAAATCAACAGCCAAAAAACGACAGAGGTCGCCATCAAGCAATGGATAAACACCAACAACATATTTCCCGGACAAATGATCGAAAAGCACTTGGTCTGTCAAGGGAATCAGTTTTTTGTCTGCACATTCGGCACATTTGATACTTGGTTTCCGGCAGATTCCTGAAATCCATTCATGCGCACAAACAGGTGAATACCCAGACTTACCATTAGATGATTCCCAACGCTTGGCAAATACATCAGGCCGACCTTGAAATAAATCTCGAAACAAAGCAACCTTTTGCTCGGAAGAGAGTCCACGGCCAGGATTCTCGGACACTGAAAGGGATGCATTTTTAAATTCAGTTGTCTTAGTTGATTCCTGACGAGAATTACGTAGTAAGTCATCTTTCCAATCGATGTTATGGTGCGCAAGCAAAGCTTTTAACCGTTCATTTTCCTGTCGCAGTTTTTCTACTTCGCTATTCCCTGCCAGCATTTTGTACACCTTAATTATGCTCTCTAATCGGTATTTTTCGACACACAATAGTGTGTCGAAAATATTACACCATCCACCACGGTATAATAGAGTTGCGTGCGTCTATCGGCATATATTCACTTGCACAGCAAACAACCCCGCCCGTGCCAACCTTTCTACCAGCAGTAGCCAATATTTTGAAGGCTGCAATGGCATCCTTGCCGGGATTTGCACTTTTTTTGATTTCGACCGGATACAATCGGCCGTCTGTCTCGAGAATCAGGTCTATCTCATTTCTGTCTTTGTCCCGATAGTAAAACACCGGCGGTTTCTTCCCGGCGTTATACCAGCTTTTCATGATCTCGCTGACCACAAAGGTCTCAAAGAAGGCTCCTGACATCGCACCAGCTTCAAGAGCCTCGGGACTTGTCCAACGTGTCAGGTAGGCAGCCAAGCCGGTATCGAGGAAGAAAAACTTTGGAGCTTTGATCATGCGTGTAAGCGTATTGCTGTACCAAGGTTCAATAATTGTGGCGATTCCAGAAGTGACGAGCAGTGAAAGCCACTTCTTGGCTGTTGGCTGACTGATTCCGATATCCCGGGCCAGGTCAGCATACTGGAGCATCTGTCCGGTGCGGGCAGCTGCCGCAGTCAGAAAACGCAGGAAAGACAGTTCGTCGCCAACCTGAGTAAGATCTTTAATATCCCGTTGCAAATAAGTCTGGACATAGGCGGCATAATATTGTTCAACGTCCGGACGGTTTTCATCCGCCAGCAAGGCCGGCAGGCTCCCACGGTATATAGCGTCGAACACCTCCGATAGACTACCTCGAGTAGCCTCTTTTCTCGTGGCAGAAAGAATTTCTTTGGTGGGAAGAAAGGGAACGCTTTCGCGCCTATCTATTTCTGCCTGCGACAATCCAAGCAGATGCACAATCCCAACCCGGCCAGCTAGTGATTCGCTGGCATCCCGCATCAGGTGGAACATCTGCGAACCGGTTAGCCAGTAGTCACCCTTCGTTGCATCGCGGTCTACCCGCATTTTGATGTACGGCAACAGGTTTGGAGCGTACTGAATTTCATCGATGATAACCGGGGCTTCAAAACGCTCTAGAAATAGTTCAGGTTCCTCAAGCGCAAGTCGCCTTTGAAGCGGGTCGTCAAGGGTTACGTAATTTCTTCTTTCCTCAGCTATATGCTTAAGCAAGGTCGTCTTGCCTACCTGACGGGGACCAGTTACAAGTAGTACAGGGAAGGTTTTAGCGATTGAGATAATGGCCGGTTCAATTGCTCTTGGGATATACATGGACAACAGCCTCCAATACGACCAAAATAAAATATGTGTTTATTATAGTCGAACAAGCTCGCATCGTCTAGCCTATTAATTTGTAGAATAAGAACACCCTGCTTAACTAAAAAGATCTTAACTGGGCGCAAATTGGGCGCAGAAATCTAAAAAAACTATGCTAAAGCATGCTAAGCCATGCTATTGACTACCACTCATTTCATTACTACAATTACAATTAATGACAGGCTGTATAAACCGGTGATAAGCTGAACCCAGGCGGATTTGATCCGGAGGGGCCGCCGAGCGATAGCGAGGAAGAGTGCGCAGGACGCGCACGAAAGGCCCCGCAGGCGGCCGGAAGGGCGAGACAGGAAGTCGAGCCCTGGATGAGTATTTCGATCCAAACCTGCCACCTGTTCCGAAGTAATCCTGCCCATAGCTTTTACTGATTTTGAAGAAGACGAACACTATGATCTTTAGATTAGAAGGTCTCTTCAACACTTTTCTTTTCAGTAGCTCATGGAATTACGCAATAAGAAAATGGAATATATAGACCGGCAAGAAATCATTTCCTTATTGTACGAATAAGTCTACGATCTTTATTGAATTGAATTACTTTTTCCCTATCAAAATGATGAGGGAAAGAGTTGCACCTCATTACAATCGCAAGAGATGCGAGCCAGTAGTAATCCGACAGGACATCCGGGAATTATATCCAAGTCACGAACAGTTCGAGACGAAGATTATCTATTATTCTCACAAAATCTGCCCGAAGCGCACGGGCAGACCACGCTTTTACTAATACTATTACTAAAAACCTAGGAAATTTTCCATAAACAAGTATGTTGCCAAGTCACTCGATGCACCACTGGATCTTCCCGTTTCGGAGAAAGAAGTGGGATAGACATCCCTTTAGTCTCCATATGGACGGATCAAGACTAACGGTGCCATTCCGGTCTATTATTCTCCAGTAAGGATGAGAATCATCTCGTACATTGAGTTGAATGATATCATTACAACCACAAGGACAGAGGAGTGCGACAGACCAGCGATATGAACCTTCCCCAACGATATAAAGTGTAAATGGTTTTATTTTCTGAGGAAGATCCAGCATCTCTATTACCCGGTATTTTGGGCTTATGAGTTCTTTGACCTTCGACCAAATACCATGCCGACGACAGGCGCAAGAATACTCTCCTGGCCGAATACCAGTGTATACTGCGAAATGAAGACGGGAAGCCCGTTATCCAGCGTTACCCGTGTAACACCGACCGGGATCCCAACTGGTCTGGTGCGGCAAGGACGAGCAGGGCTGAAGTGACCTGGTACTCGACCCGACGTGCGGTTTCGGCACCAGTCGCAGCCGGGGCAACCATTTGCGAACCGCCATTTTCGCGTTATACTGTTCCGTGCAGCCGGAGCGCTGCCGAATTTAGTGGAGGTTTTCATGAATACAAAAGGCATCGCCCGCTTGCTGCCTTCTATCATGGTACTGATTCTCGGCGCCAGCCTGTCGGCCTGCGTCACACTGCTGGCCACCAACCCGGAAATACCGTTACGCGCCCGGGTAGGACGGGAGTTTTCCATTGTCATTCCGTCGAATCCGTCCACCGGCTACCGCTGGGTGTTGGTTGAAGCTAGCTTGCCGGATAATCTGGCGAACACTGGTACCCGCTACGTGCCGGACAACGCGGCGGTGGGTCTGGCCGGGGCGGGCGGCAAGTCGGTCTGGACCTTCCGGGCCGCGACTGTTGTCGACGTCGTGCTGCGCTTCGAGCAGTATCCACCGGCCGCGAATGCTGAGCCGGTGGCGACGCTCGAGTTCCGGGTGATTGTCGAATAAACGGCGGCGCGCCGGCTGGCTATGGTTGAGGCCAGCCAGCGCTGCCAGACTGGTGCACACCAGGTGCCCAGCCTTTCGTGGCTGGCGGCTTTTGCCTTGGTATTACTCAATGCGCGCAGTCGTGGTCGCCATGTTCCTTGCAGCCAATGCCAGAATCCTGGAGCGTGCCGGCTAGCCAGGCTTCTACCACGGCGCGTGCTGTACCGCTAGTACCGCGCACCACCTCGATGCCGTTGGCCTTGAGGACGCGGACCGCGCCATCGCCCATATTGCCGGCCAGCATCAGGGTGACGCCGTCCTTGGCCAGCACCGAGGCGATGTCGCTCTTGCAGCCGCAGCCGTCGGGGCTGTCTACCCGCCGCTCGGCTTTGATGGTGCCGCCGTCGATCTCGAAGACCGAAAAATACTCGCAATGTCCAAAATGGGCGTCAACTTCGCCGTTCCGGGTCGGGACCGCTACGTTCTTGTGCATACTGTTCTCCTCTTCATGAATAATCTGTCCGCCCTCGATGCGCAGGGCCTTGCCGTTGAGCAGGGCGTCGGCGACGCGTTTGCGGGCTTCCTCGACGATGCGCCCGAAGGTCTGGCGCGAAACGTTCATTTTGCGGGCGGCGGCTTCCTGGTACAAGCCTTCCAGGTCGGCCAGGCGCAGCGCTTCGGCCTGGTCGATGGTCAGCACCACCTGCTCCAGTTCGCGCGCCGGGATGCCGGCCGGCTTCCAGAGGGCCGCGGGCAGGGCGCCGGAGCGCACCCGCCGGTCATTGAGGGGGCGCGGCATGGCTAGCGCGCGGCCCGGTCCACGGGCTTGGCCTGTGCCAGGGCCAGCTCGACCTCGGCGGCCAGGCCGTCGGCGATGGCGGTGATGTCCTCCGGCAGCCTGTCCCAGTGCAGCTCGCGGGCCTGGGCGATTTCCTTGCGCCAGGGGAAGCGGGCTAAAAGCGGCAGGCCGAGCGCCGCCTGGATGCTTTGGCCATCCAGCGAATCGAACAGTGGGATGGCCTCGCCGCAGTGCGGGCAGGTCAGCGCGCCCATGGTCTCGACCACGCCGAGGACCGGCGCGTCCACCAGGCCGGCCATGCGTACCGCTTTGGTAACGATCATCGAGACCAGCGACTGGGGCGTGGCGGCCACCACCAGGCCGTCGACGCGTAGGGCGTTGAAGGCCGTGATCTGGATGTCGCCGGTGCCGGGCGGGAAGTCGACGATCAGGTAGTCCAGTTCGCCCCAGTCGGTGTCGTGCCAGAATTGTTCGACGGCCTTGGACAGGAGTGGGCCGCGCCAGACCACCGGCGTGTGTTCCTCGTCGACGAAAAAATTGATGGATACCACCTTGAGGCCGCCTTCGCTCAGTACCGGCTGGATGCGTTCGCCGTCGGTCTCGGCGTGGAAGGAACCGAGGCCCAGCAGGCGCGGCACGCTGGGGCCGGTGATGTCGGCGTCGAGGATGCCGACGCGGCGCCCCTTGGCCGCCAGGGCCTGGGCCAGCAGGACGGCTACCGTGGATTTGCCGACGCCGCCCTTGCCGCTGGCCACGCCGATGACGCGCTTCACCTTGGCGCCGCCGGCCTCTTTCGCGCCGCCAGTGCCGCCGATCGGCGTGGCGTGGCAGCCATTGTCTTCACTCATGCTGTCTCCTGTTCATTATTGGCATATGACCATACCTATCTTATTGCCGATGAGCGGCCTGCGCAAGAGGGGTACCGGCCTTGACGATAGTGGCCGGGATGGCGGCGGCGGCTAGGGCATCGTAGGCTTTGGGCCCCAGCTCCGGGGCGCAGACTTCGGTGACGCCCAGTTCAACCAACTTGGCCACGGCGCTGGTACCGGCGCCGTGCTCGCTGTCGGCGTTGCCGACGATGAATTCGGGGGCGGCGTCGGCGGCGCGGAAGAGGGCGAACCAGGCGGCCCGCCCGAAAACCTTGGATACGGTAAGCTTGTCGTCGGTGGGAATGGCGATAATCATCAGATTTCCTTTCTTGGCCCGGGTGATCGGGCTCATCAGCAGTCTTTGGCGGCCTCAAGCAGGCCGGCGCACAGTTCCATGGCGCTGGCCCGGATTTCCGGATCTCTCGAGTCGACCCAGGCTTTGCCGCCTTCGGTGGCGCGGCGGAAGCGCTTGTCAAACGGCAGGCTGGCCACTACCGGTGAACCGAACTCGGCGGCCAGGTCGCGCGCCAGGCGGTCCATCTGGGGCGCCAGGCCGGCCTTGTTGACGACGCAGACGGTGCGGCGCTTCATGCCGGCCAGCAATTCATACAGGCGGCGGGCGTCGCGGATGCCCGACTGGCCGGCCTCGACCACCACCACCGCCAGGTCGGCGCCGCTGAGCGCGGCGATGACCGGGCAGCCGATGCCGGGCGGGGCGTCGACCAGGATGTAGCGCGCGCCGGGCAGGGCGGTCGCCACGGCTTCGGCGCGCAGGCGGACGGCGCGCACCAGCTTGCCGGAGGTATCCTCGCCCGGGATCAGCTTGGCGTGGACCAGGATCGAGCCGCAGTCCGTGGCCGAGACGCTCAGGCTGCCGCCGCGCTTGGGTGCGGCCACTACCGCTCCGGCCGGGCAGACGTCCTGGCAGGCCGCGCAGCGCTCGCAGAGGGCTTCGTCGATGTGGAGTTGTCCGGTCAGCCGTTGGATGGCGCCGAAGCGGCAAACTTCGGCGCAGCGGCCGCAGTCGGCGCAGCGTGCCGGGTCGATGCTGTAGCCGTCGCCGGACCAGTAGTCGTCGGTCGTCCGGATGGTGGCTCCCAGGGCGATGGCCGTGTTGGCGGCGTCGACGTCGCAGTCGGCCGCCACGGCTGTTGTCTTCAACCAGGCGGCCAGGGCGGCCGTAATCGAGGTTTTGCCGGCGCCGCCCTTGCCGCTGGCGATGGTGATGGTGATCATGGCGCGTCCTTTGGCTTGAAGCCGTCCAGCCAGAGCTCGATATCGCCTAGGCAGCGGCGCATGGCCGGGTCTTCCAGGCAGAGCTGGCCGCGGGCGCCGGCTTCAGCTAGGCTGTGGCTCCAGGCCAGTTTGGCCACCACCGGCACGGCGTAGCGGGCGGCCAGCCGTCGCGGGTCGGCCTGGCCGGCGCCGGCCTTGTTGATGACCAGCCCGACCGGTATGCCCAGGGCCTGCACCAGGCGCAGGGCGTTTTCCAGGTCATGCAGCGAGAAGGCCGTCGGCTCGGCTACCAGCAGGCAAGCCGAGGCGCCGTGTACCGCCCGCACCGTCGGGCAGGTGGCGCCTGGCGGGCAGTCGCGGATGGTCAGGGCCGCCGCCGGATCGACCGCCCGCTGCTTGACGGCCTCGATGACGGCGGTGGAGCGGATGTCGCCGACCGTCAGCAGGCCCTGGTAGAGGGCCAGATTGGGCAGGAGCGCCAGGCTGACGCGGCCGGCCCGGACCGGGCTTTCCACCAAGGCGCCGGCCGGGCAGGCTCGCACGCAGCGGCCGCAACCCTTGCAGGTGACCGGATTGATGGTCACCATCCCCTTTATATACACCAGGGCGCCAAAGCGGCAGAGGCTGGCACAGGCGCCGCAGGCCGTGCAGCGCGCCTGATCCTGCTCTGGCACGGCGATTTCCACCGGCTGGTCGGGCGCCACCGGGCGGGCGGCCGGAAAGTAGCCGCCGGCGTCCGGCGCGTCGACATCGAGGTCGGCCAGCAGGGTGGGACCGGACCGGGCGTACCAGGCCGCCAGATGGACGGCCAGGGTGGTCTTGCCGGTGCCTCCCTTACCGCTGGCCACGGCCAGGGTCAAGCTCACGGCGCGGCGGGGCCGGCTTCGTCCGGGCCGTTGGCGTTGTCGGCTGCGCCCAGCGCGGCTTCCACCCGGGCTAGTTCGGCTTGCAGGGCGGCGCGGCGGTCCAGCAAGGCCTGGTTGGCGAAGGCAGCGCGGTCTTGGCCGATGGCCGGATCGCTCGAGAAAAATGGCGTGCGGCCATACCCGGCACCAGGGCTGCCGCCGCGACCCACGCTACGTCCACAGCCGTTGCCACCGCTAGCGCGCAGCCGGCGGCCGAGTCCAACGCCGCCTCCCTGGCAAGTTCCCAAAGCCCGGCCGGTGGCCGGACCAGCCCCAGTGGGGCCTGTACCGTTCAGTCTTGGCATGAATGCCTCCTAATGAGCAAATGCTCATATTTAATATACGGCATTTGCTCATTATGTCAAGCGTCGAAGGGCGGCGGCTTGTCGAGGCATATTGGCATATGCTAGATTGATCAGGATGGAGGTCTTGCATGTCAGATTCAGCGCCCGCCCCGGTCATGTCCGGACCGGTTTTATACTATACGCCCCAGGTGATCGAACACTTCAGCCATCCGCGCAACGTCGGCGAATTGTCAGCGGCCGATACCGACGGCTACGCCTGTATTGGCGATCCGGGCTGCGGCGACGAACTGAAGCTCTGGCTGCATGTCGACCAGGGCCGCATCAGCGCCATCCGCTTCAAGACCTTCGGCTGCCCCGGCGCCATCGCCACCTCCAGCATGTTGACGGCGCTGGCCGCCGGCGCCACTATTCCCGAGGCCCTGGCTATCAGCGACGACGATGTGGTCAAGGCCCTGGGCGGCATCCCCGAGAATAAGCAACACTGCTCGTTGCTCGGGGTTAAAGCTCTGCAGGCCGCCTTGTTGGACTGGAGCCGACGCCAGACGGTGGCCGCCGGCGCCTGATGATGGTTGACGCCAGCCAGCCGCTTGACTATACATGCAATATTTCATATATTACGATAACAAAATCAAGGAGCCTTGAGTGGAACAACAAAATCTCATTCTGATAGCCGTGGCCGTTTTCGTCGTCTTCTTCCTGGCGACCAGGCTGCTCGGCACCGGCAGTCGCAAGCAGCTGTTGGCCAAGTTGGCAGCCGGCGCCTTGGTCATCGACGTGCGCACTCCCGGCGAGTTCTCGGGCGGCCACTACAAGGGCGCCCGCAACATACCCCTGGACAGCCTGAACGGCCAGCTGGCCAAACTCGGCGCCACGGACAAGCCGCTGATCGTTTACTGCGCTTCCGGCGCCCGCTCCGCCCAGGCGGCTCAGTTGCTACGCCGCGCCGGTTTCGTCGACGTCACCAACGCCGGCGGACTAGGACGCATGCCGGGCTGAGCGTCAGCCGGGCCGGGAATCACTCCGGCCGGAAACCAAGCTCGCGGCCGGTGACTTTGCCAGTCCGCCCGGCCTGGGCTATACTGGGAGCGCTCAAGGAGGCTCCCATGAAATTCGCGGCTTGGCTTAGCATGGCGGATCTGGCATGACCATCGACATCGTATACTTCTCGGGCACGGGCTGCACCCGGCTGGTGGCCGAAGGTTTTCAGGCCGAGTTTACCGCCCGCGGGCATGCCACGCGGCTGCGGAGCGTCGGCCAGGCCGCGGGCGTAGCGTCGGCTGGCTTGACCGTCGCCGATGGTACAGCGGTAGACAAGCTGGACGACAAGCCGGATTTACTATTGGCCTGTTTCGCCGTCCACGCCTGCAATGCGCCAGCGCCGCTGGAACGGTGGGTACGGCAGCTGTCGCCGCAGGCTGGCCGGCCGGCTGCCATCATCGCGGTGTCCGGTGGCGGCGAGGTTACCCCAAATCTGGCTTGCCGCGAAGGGCTCAAGCGGCTGTTGCGCGCCAAGGGCTGCGACGTGTTCTATGAGCGCATGGTGGTCATGCCCTCCAACTGGATCGTGGCCACCAAGCCAGCCCTGGTGGTCGAGCTGCTGCGCGTCCTGCCAGGCCGCACGGCCCGCATCGTGGACGAGCTTCTGGCTGGCCAGCGCCGCCTGAGCCGCCCGGGGCTGGGCAATCGACTGCTAGCCTGGCTGGGTCGGTTGGAAAAGCTCGGCAGCGCCGCCTTTGGCCGCCGTATCCAGATCAGTCCGGCTTGCACTGGCTGTGGGGTGTGCGCCAGAACCTGCCCGGTTGGCAATATCGCGCTGGTTGGCGGACGGCCGGAGTTTGGCGGCGGCTGTATCCTGTGCCTGCAATGCCTGTATGGCTGTCCGGCCCAGGCGCTGCAGCCGGGGGTGGCTACGTTCGTGCTGGTGCCGGAAGGTTTCAACCTGGAACGCTTGAAGCGGCTGCCGCCGAACCCGGCCGGTTTTGATTGGGTGGCCGAGGCAAAGGGCTGGCTCTGGAGCGGCGTGCGGCGCTACCTCGCAGAAAGGGATAGCCCTGCCTAATTGGGTGTTTATGCCGAACCCCGCCGCCGTCCGGCCCAGTGCGGGATGGTCAGGCTGAAACTAGTACCCTGGCCGGGTGTGCTTTCGCAGGTGATTTTGCCGCCCAGGGTGATGGTGACGGTGTTGAATACGATGGCCAGTCCCAGACCGGCGTTGCCTTGCACCCGCTTGGTGGTAAAGAAGGGCTCGAAGGCTCGGGCCAGGGTCTCCGGTGGCATGCCACAGCCGTTGTCGCGTACCTCGATGATTATAGCTTGCTCGCCGGCGGTAGCTGTGATGCTCAGGCGCGGGGGGAGCTGGCCAGTCCAGCCAGCCGGGAAGCTGTGTTGGACGGTGTTGCGCATCAGATGGGTCAGGACTAGGGCGACCGCCGTGGGGCGGGTCTCGATGGTCAGGTCGGCGGCGCACTCGATGGTCACTTCAATGCCGGCGGTGCGCAATGGTTCCTGGTAGCCGGCCGCCGTCATGGCTAACAGCTGGTAAAGGTTGATGGCTGTTTTCCGCTCTCCGGACTGGGCGGCGCTGACCTGCTTGAAATTCTCCACCAGCTGCGAGGTGCGGTCCAGGCTGCGGTAGAGGCTGTCCATGGCCTCGCGCAGCTGTCCCAGTTCGGTCTCCAGTTCCTCCCGCGTTATTTCGCCGAGGTGGACGGCCGCGGCGATGTCGCCGAAGAGCTGTTCCAGGAAGCTGGTGATGGTGATGGCGTTGCCCAGCGGCGTATTCATTTCGTGGGCGACGCCGGCCACCAGCCGGCCGAGCGACGCCAACTTGTCGGCTTCCATCAATTCTTTCATGGCGCTTTCCAGCTCGGCGGCCTTTTGCGCCACGCGCCCGGTCAGATCGTCGTTTTCCTTTTCCAGCAGCCTGGTTATTTCTTTTTCAGCCTGTAGGCGATCGGTGATGTCGGTGCCGGTGCCCATGACCATGGCGATCGTTCCGTCCGGGCCGCTTACCGGGATGAGGACGGTAACGATGGTGCGAATCCGGCCGGCGGCGTCCTTGATCTCGTTTTCGCGCGTCACCTTGGCGTTGCCGGCCAGGACCTCCTCGAACACGTCCTGCCAGTAGCGCTGGGCGGCCGGGTCCGGGAAGATCAGGTGAAAGGGACGGCCGACGATGGCTGATTTGGGTTGTCCGGCCATGGCTTCGAGTCGCCGGTTGGTGGTGGTAAAGCGGCCGGTCACGTCGATGGTGTAGATCATGTGCTCGGCGTTCTCCACCAGCGAGCGGTACTTGGCCTCGTTTAGGCTCAGCTCGGCCAGGGCGTCGGCGACTTCCTGCTGCATGCTCCGGAAGGCTTCGATGAGGGTGCCGATCTCGTCGTCGAAGCGCCTCGTCGGCGGCAGGGGCAGGGCGCTACTGTGGTCCAGAATGGTGGCGGCGGCCCGGGTCAAGGCCGCCAGCCGCCGGGTCAGCGAGCGCGACACCAGGATGCCAATGCCAATCGCCACCGGCAAGGCCGCCAGCATGGTTATCCAGGTGATCAGGCCGACCAGGTACAAGCCGCCGAACATTTCGCCGGCCAGCGGCCGGGCATACAGCGTCCAGCCGTTCTGGAGCGTCCGCCAGGCGATTATCCGGCCGCCGCCGGTACTGCCCCGCCGCCCGTAATGGATGCCTTCCGGGTGCGTTACAATATATTCACGATTTTCCTCGTGCCATGATTTAAACCAGAGGTCGTCCGCCGCGGCCGCCTCGGGGACGTAGACTTGGTCGCCTTGGCCGGTCAGGAGCATCACGTAGCCGGAATCGTAGATGCGGATCGATTCCAGTCGGCTCTGAAAGGGTTTCATGAACAGTTCGGCGCCGGTGACGGCCACCAGCTCGCCGGCCATGACGATAGGCAGCGAGTAGGTGATGATCTCGGCCCGCCACGGTTCCCAGTAATAGGGAGTGGTCCAGTTTTCGCCTCGGTTGACGGCTTCGCGCCACCAGGGGTCGTCGGCGTAGCCGTCGCGGATGACGTCGTATTCCGGTTCGCGCACGAAGGCGCCGTTCTCGAAGGTGAATGAGACGGTATTGGTGCCGGGGATGGCGCTTGAACTGAACAGTACCCAGCCGGAGACGTTGTCGAAATCGGCTATCAGGGCGGTGAAGAAGTTGCAAAGCCGGGTCTTGTAGGCTTCCATCCAGGCCGGGTCGAGCTTAGCCTGGGCGGGTTCGAATGTATTGAGCACCGTGCTGCGCAGGACCAGCGATAAGCGCTTGACGCGCAGGAACTCGGCGTCGATGGCCTCGGCTTCGCGCTCCAGGATGCTGGTTAGGTGCAATTCGGCCTCGGTCTTGAGCATCCTGTCGGCCTGTAAGTAGATCAGGCCGCCCAGCACCAGCCCGACCGAAACGGTGCTGAGGATAATGGCTAGGGAAATTTTATTGGTGATGCTGCGCATGCCCAGACCGCCTCCTCGTCGGTTGATGGGGTGGTCGTTTTAGCTGTTCGCGGCCTGTTAATTGACTGGTTGCGCTCAAGCGGATCGCCGTTGGCGGCGTTATTCCTAGTCAAGCGCGGTCTGATACTGCAATTGTAATCAATCGTCTGACGCTGTCAAGCGGGCAGGTTAAGTATTCGGCGCCTGCCGGCAACGCTATCCAGGCGCCGCTGACCGGCTAGCGCGCTTAGCAGCTTGTTAAAGTCCGGCTGACGATACCACCCGGCCGCCTAGGGCCAGCAATTCGCGGCGACGGGCGGCGTACTGCTCGGCGTCAAGGGCTCGGCTGGCGTCCTCGATCAGGCTGGCTTTAAAGCCTTCTTTTAAAGCGTCGGCCAGGGTGTAAAAGACGCAGATGTCGGCGGCTAGTCCGCAGATGTACAGCTCGTCGGCTTGCCGGGCGCGCAGGTAGCCGGCTAAACCAGTGGCCTGGCGGTGGCCGTTATCCCAAAAGCCGGAGTAGCTGTCCACCGTCGGGTTCAGGCCCTTGCGGAAGATAGCAGCCAGCGGCCGGGTGTCCAGGTCGGGGTGGAAGGCTGCGCCCGGGCTGCCTTGGATGCAGTGCGTTGGCCACAGTACTTGGTCGAGACCGTCCAGCCGGATGATTTCGAATACTTTGCGGCCGCCCTGGTTGGCGGCGAAGCTGGCGTGATTGGCCGGGTGCCAGTCCTGGGTGGCCACCACCAGGTCGAAACGCGGTAGCAGGCGGTTGATGAGCGGGACGATGGCCTGGCCGTCGGGTACCGGCAGGGCGCCGCCGGGCATGAAGTCGAGTTGCGGGTCGACGATGATTAGGGTTTTCATGCGGTCCTCTTTCTGGCCGCGGCGATCAGGCTGGCCCGTTCGTCGGCCAGGGTCTGACTCAGGCCGACGCGGTAGGCGGCCGGCTGGTCCAGGTGCCGGTACTCAGGCGGCAGTTGGAGCAGGCGGTGGCGGGCGTAGGCGGCTATTTCGGCCAGCGTCCGGGGCGCGCCGCTGCGCCGGCCGTTTTCCATGACCGTTTCCAGGAGCGGCTCCAGCCGGGCGCTAGCCAGGCTGGCTGGATCATGCGGCGAGGTGGGGTCGGTTGGTTTGCCGGAGGTACTGGCCGGCCGCTCGAAGGGGAAAGTAATGGCCGAGGGCGGCGTCTCGTCGGCTCGGGTTATCAGGTCGACGCCCAGCCAGCGGCCGGCTCGATCAACCAGGCGGTAGACTTGCTTGCGGCCGGGGATCGAAATCTTGCTCGGGTTTTCGGACAGCTTGATGCTCGGTCGGCCGGCGGATAGCGCTAGTTTGTAGACGCCGTCCAGGGCGCCGTCCGGGTGGCCAGTAACCAGGGCGGTGCCGACGCCGAAGATGTCCAGCGGCGCGCCTTGCTCCAGTAGGCTGGCCACGATGTGTTCGTCCAACTGGTTGGAGGCGGCGATCTTGACGGCCGGAAAGCCGGCTTGGTCTAAGGCGCTGCGGGCGGCCTTGGCCAACTGGGCCAGGTCGCCGGAATCCAGGCGGATGCCCAACAAAGCCTGGCCGCGCTGGCTCATTTCGCGGGCCACGGTGATGGCGTTGGGCAGGCCGCTCCGCAACGTGTCGTAGGTGTCCACCAAAAGGACGCAGTTGGTCGGGTGGCTGGCGGCGTAGGAGCGGAAGGCGCTCAGCTCGTCGTCAAAGCTCTGCACGAAGGAATGGGCCATGGTGCCGGACATCGGAATGCCGAAATCGCGGCCGGCGGCCACGTTGCTGGTGGCGTCGAAGCCGCCGACGAAGGCCGCCCGGCTGGCGTAGTAGCCGCCCGGCCCCTGGGCGCGGCGCAGCCCGAAGTCGATCAGCCGCCGGTTGCCGGCCGCTAGGCGGATCCGGCTGGCCTTGGTGGCAATCAGGGTCTGGAAATTGAGCATGTTCAGGAGCAGGGTTTCCACTAGTTGCGTCTCGATGATGGTGCCCTCGACTTGCAGGATGGGCCGGCTGGGGAAGACTAGGTCGCCCTCGCGGCAGGAGCGGATACTACCCCGAAAACGGAAACTTTCCAGGAAAGCCAGGAAGCTGGGCGAGAAGCCTTGCGTGCGCAGGTACGTCAGGTCGCGGGCGTTGAAGCGGAAGTGTTCGAGGATACCCAGCAGGTCTTCCAGGCCGGCGAACACGGCATAGTCGCCGCCAAAGGGCAGTCGCCGGAAAAAGTAGTCGAAGACCGCCGGCTCGTGCTGGCGGCCGTCTTTGTAGTAGCCGCAGGCCATGGTCAGCTCGTACTGGTCGGTGTAGCTGCCGGAAAAATCGAACATCGTATGACTCCTCGAAGGCGGGGTGAACCTTGCGGCCGGGTGATAAAACTCGACTTATATGGTACGACACGGCAGGCGTGGGGTCAACAGCGGCGCGGCAACAGTTGGCGGCGCGTCAACAGCCGCCGCTCAACGGCCGGGTTTGTCCTTCCGGCCGGCGCGCTCGAAGAGTTTGACGATGTCGCCCAGGCGGGGCTTGCGGCCGCCACGCTGGACGTGGTTCTGGGCGAAGCTTTCGATAGCCTGGTCGCTGCCCGAGACCAGGGCGATGTCGCCTGGCTGGAACAGGTAGTCCGGCGAGAACAAGTCGTATTCCTGGTCGACGCCGCTTTTAACCGAGATCAGGTTGATGCCGTAGCTCTGGCGCAACTTGGCGCCCAACAGGGACTGGCCGATCAGGTTGGCGGGCACCTCCACCTCGGCGATGACCAGCTTGCCGGAGACTGGCAGGTAATTGAGCAGCCAGGACGAAACCAAGAGCGGCGTGATGCGTTTGGCGGCCTCCTGGTTGGGGAAGACGATCTTGGTGGCGCCGACCATGCTCAGGATCTCGGCGTGCCCCTCGGTGACGGCCTTGACGAAGATGCGCGGGATGCCCAGCTTGCGGCAGTAGCTGGTGGCCAGGATCGAGGCTTCGATTTTATCACCCGTATCGATGACCACGCCGTCCAGGTGCTTGGGCAGGGCGCGGCGCAGGTTGTCTTCGTTCATGATGTCCATGACGATGGCGTTGACCGGATGGTCGCGGTAGGCGTCGATCGCCTCGCGGTCCTTGTCGATGATCAGGATGTCGGCCTTGATCTCCAGGAGTTCTTCGAGGACGTTTTTGCCGAAATAGCTCAGTCCCAATATGGCGAATTGTTTCATGGTTTATCCCAACAGAATGTCGGCCTCCGGGTAGACTAGATTATCCTTTTTGCCTGGCACGGCGAAGAAGACGAGCGCGAACAGGCCGACTCGGCCGGCGTACATGGTGGCGATGATGATCAGCTTGCCGAGCCGGCTCATGGTCGGCGTGAAATCGAGCGACAGGCCGACGGTGCCGAAGGCTGAGGCCACTTCGAAGGCCATGTCGCCCAGGCTGGCGCCGCGCGGCCCTTCCACCAGGCTGAGCAGGCCGGCGGCGCAGACCAACAAAAAAACGGCCTTGATGAAGTAGATGACGCCCGAGTTGATGGTGCGGGCCGAGACGCGGCGTCCCAGGGCGTTGATCTCGCCGCGTTCGTTGGCGCGCTTGACCATAGCCAAGAGCACGATGTAGGCGGTGGATACTTTGATGCCGCCGGCGATGGAGCCGGGCGCGCCGCCGATGACCATCAGCAGGATGGTCAGGAATTTGGAGGGCTGCAGCAGGTTGGCCTGGTGGACGGCATTGAAGCCGGCGGTGCGCGGCGTGATGGCCTGGAACAGGGCGTTGACCGCCTGGTGCAGCGGCGGCAGGCCGGCGAAGGCGCTGCGCCGTTCCAGCAGCCAGAAGAGCAGGGCGCCGCCGCCGACCAGCACGGCCGTGGCCAGCAGGATCAGCTTGCTGTGGTAGCTGAGGCGGCGTTTGCGGCCCAGGAAGCGCCGGGCCACGTCATGGAGGACGATGAAGCCGATGCCGCCGGAGACGATCAGGCAGGCCACCACCAGCAGTATGGCCGGGTGACCGGCGAAGCCTTCCAGGCTGTCGCGGTAGGTGGAGAAGCCGGCGTTGCAGAAGGCGGAAATGGCGTGGAAAACGGCGTTGAAGGCCGGATTTGGCTGGCCGCTAGAGGCAAAGAGGCCGAATAGGGCCAGGGCGCCGATAGCCTCGCTGGTAAAGGTGAAGAAGACGATGGAGCGCACGATCTTGAACGGGTCGTGCTCGACGCCGTCGATCGAGAAGCTCTTGATGGTGTTGATGCGACGCAACGGAATGCGCCGGCCCGGCACCAGCAGCAGGATGGAGGTGAAGGAGATGATACCCAGTCCGCCCAGCTGGATGAGCAGCAGGATGACCACCTGGCCAAAGCGGCTGAAGTCGGCCGTGTCCACCGTGCCCAGCCCGGTGACGCAGACGGCCGAGGTGGCGGTGAACAGGGCGTCGATGTAGGGCAGCCGGCCGGGATGTACGGCCGAGCCGGACCAGGCGGCCGGCAGGCTGAGGGCCAGGCTGCCGGCCAGGATGAGCAGCAGGAAGAACATCAAGAGGTAGGCGGAATCGGAGCTGCGGCCGCTGCTCATCTCAGGCCTCCAGCCGCAGGCGGTAGCCGACGCCCGGCTCGGTGACCAGCACCTTAGGCGCGGCCGGGTCCAGCTCGATCTTCTTGCGCAGCTGGTTGATGTAAACGCGCAGGTTGTTGTATTCCTCGGCCATGGCCGGTCCCCAGACCTCGCGCAGCAGCTGGTTCCGGGTCATGATCTTGCCTGAGTTGCGCACCAGGATTTCCAGCACCGACCACTCGGTCGGCGTCAGGCGCTCTTCCTGGCCGTCGCGGAAGGTTTCGCGGCTGTCCAGGCGCACTTCCAGCCGGCCGACCTGCACCGGCAGGCCGGAAGCGGCCTTGGGCAGGCGGTTGCGCAGGGCGACGCGCATCCGGGCGATGACTTCGTCGATGCCGAATGGTTTGGTTATATAATCATCCGCGCCTGAGTCCAGGAGCTCCACCACTTCGGTCTCGGCGTCGCGCACCGACAGGATGATGACCGGCGTGCCGCCCCGTTCGCGGATGGCCTTCAGGAGCTCGCGGCCATCGCCATCGGGCAGGCCAAGGTCGAGCAGCACCAGGCCCGGCTTGACGCCGCAGAACTGGCGCAGGCCTTCGGCGCAGGAATCGGCCTCGTGGACTACGTAGCCGCTCTTTTCCAGGTAGAGGCGCAGCAGTTTACGGATTTGGACCTCGTCGTCGATGACCAGGATAGGCGTCATGGAGTGGGCTCCTTGGGCAGGGTCAGGGTCAGCTGCAGGCCGCCGGACGGCGACGGGCCGGCGGCGATGCTGCCGCCGTGGCTCTCGGCAATGCCCTTGCAGATGGATAGGCCCAGGCCGCAGCCCTGCCTGGCGGCGCCGGCGCTGCCGCGGTAGAAAGTGTCGAAGAGCAGCGGCCGCTCGCGGTCCGGCACGCCGGGGCCGTCGTCGGCGAAGTTGATGAGCGACTGGTCGGCGGAGATGGCGGCCTTGATGCGCAGCTGGGCGCCGGGCGGGGTATAGGCCACGAAGTTGCGTACGATGTTGCGGAAGACCTGCGTCATGAGGCCAGGGTCGACCAGGATCTCGGCGTCCTTGCTGGCCTCGTCGATGATGATGGCCCGGCCACCCAAGTCCAGGCCCAAGGCCAACTGGGCGGCCCCGGCCAACTCGCTGATGTAGATGAATTCGGGGTGCGGCCGCAGATGGCCGGCTTCCAACCGACTCATGGCCAAGAGGTCTTCCACCAGGGCATTCAGGCGGTCGGCGGCGATTATGGTCTCGGCCAGCAGGGTTTCGCGCAGCGCCGGGTCGTCGGCCGCCGGCCCTTCCAGCAGCCCGCTGACTGAACCCTTGATGGTGGTCAGCGGCGTGCGCAGTTCGTGCGAGACGTGATTGAGCAGTATCCGGGACAGGCGGGCCGTCTCGCCGGCCATCTTGTTGCGCTCGTTTTCGGCCGCCAACAGCTCGCGCTCGATGGCCAGCGCCATGTTGCCGGCCAGCGCGGCCAGCAATTCGCGGCTTTCGCCCCGGATGGCCTGTTGGTCGCCACTGGCGACGTACAAGACGCCGAAGACCGAGTCTGGCGAGCCTAACGGCAGGTAAAATCGGTCGTCGCCGTCGGCCAGGCCATCGTTGGCCTCCAGGCAGCGCGCGGCCAGCCGGTCATTTGGGCTGGCCGGGTTATCAGGGCTGGCCGGGTTGACGGGTTGCCAGACCGGGTCGCTTTTCAGGCGGACGGCGGCTTCCAGGCCCAAGTGCTCCATCAGGAAGTCGCGGGCGAAGGCGACGATGGCCTCCACGCCGCGGATCCGGGCCACGCTGCGAGTGAAGCCGTACAGGAAGGCCATGCGCCGCTCGCGCAACCGCAGGGCGGATTCCTGCGCCTTGAGACGGGTGGTCAGGAAGCCGCCGACGAAGGCCGCCAGGAAGAAGGCCAGGAACATCAGGATGTCTTCCAGACTACCGATGGTAAAGGTCAACCGGGGCGGTATGAACAGGAAATTCCAGAGTAGGGCGCTCAGGGCGGCGCTGCTGAAGACGACGGTGCGCGAGCAGACGAAGGGTAGGCTGATGATGGCTACTAGATAGAGGATGGAAACGGAGCGGTAGCCGAGGGCCGGTTGCGCCAGGACGCCCAGCGCCGTGATGGCCAGCAGGGATAAGGCGGCGTAGGACCAGCCGCGCCACTGGCGCAGAGAGTCGGCCGGACGGGGGCGTGGCCGCCGGAGGGGAACCGGCGCTTTGCCGCGCAGGATGATGACGTCCAGGTCGCCGGATTGGCGCAGGATATCGTCCATCAGGCTGCGGCCGCCCAGGAACGACAAGTCGTCGTGGCTGGCCTTGCCGATGACCAGGGTGCCGGCCTTCTTGATGCGGGCATAACGGACGATGCAGGCCGCTACGTCGCTGTCCACCGCCGCGATGACCTCGGCGCCCAAGTCGCGGGCCAGCTCCAGGTTGCTCGCTAGGCTGGCGGCGTCGGCGGCTTGGTCGGCGCCGTCGGCTTGACTGGCGTCACGGACGTGCAGCGCGCTCCAGGTGGCGTTGAGGCGGCGGGCGGCTGTGTCGGTCCAGCGGATCAGATACTCGGAATTGCCGCTGCCAGTCACCGCCACCATGAAATGGCCGCCGTTGGCTGGGTGGTCGGGCTTGTCCAATTCCTTGTCCATGGGTGGATAATAGCACCAATCTAGCCGGCGGGCATATAAGGGCGGTGTTAAGAAAGTGGCCCGGACCATTAAGATTGTCTTAATTTTAGTGCGGCGCTATGCGCGTACCTGCCATTGGCGTGAATTTGCCGCGTTAAGGCAAAAATCGTCTACCAGGCTGTCGCATTCTCTGCCATTTACCGTCTAATCTATCAGGAACCGCTAAAACGATACAATTGGTTCCAGGAGAAAGATGATGATTGACAACACGTGCGATAATTGCCTGGTGATTGGCGCGCCTGCCCAGTCCCGACTGCTCTGCTCCAGAAGTGGCCGGTACATTACCGGCTTGTCATTGCTGGTCCTGTTGGCTTCGGCCGGACTATCGGCCCAAGTGGCGCCGGCCGCCCCGGCCGCCCCGGTCATCCAGGGTGTCTGGCTAGGCGCCGAGTTGCCGGGCGAGACGCCAGTCCAGTTTGCCGGCCTGCAATTGGACAGCCTAAGCCACTGGGTGGAGACGCTGGCCTTTTCGCCCGACGGTAGGGAGATGTTCCTAGGCATCGGTAATGCCACCTATTCCAGCTCGCGGCTGATGTGGACGCGCCAGACCTCCGGCGGTACCTGGGCGGCCTGGACGACCCCGCCGTTCGTGTCCGATTTTATACTGTCCGGCGAGCCGGTCTATGCGGCGGATGGTAACAGCCTGACTTTTACCGGTAAGAAGACTTGGGGGGACAGCAATGACCTGTGGGTGGTGCGCCGTTCGGGCGATGGTTGGGACGCGCCGGAGGCTTTGCCGGCTCCCATCAACACAGCTACGGCCAACGAGTTTCGGGCTTGCTGGATGCCGGATGGCAGCCTCTACTTTGGGTCGATGCGCGAAGGCATGATGCACATCTACCATGCCACCCGCAATGCCGCTGGCCAGTGGGCGGTGCAGAGTTTGCCGGCGGCCCTGAACCGACTAAGTACGGAAGGCGACCCTTGCGTGGCGTCGGATGGGCGTTTCATCATTTTCTATGGCGGCCAGTCCCAGTCGGACCTGTCCGTGTCGTTTGCCGACGGCGCGGGCGGCTGGACCACTCCTGTCCGGTTGGGTTTAGCCTTCAATTCCATGACCGACGAATATGGCGCCTGCCTGTCCGCGGATGGTAAGTTTCTTTTCTTCACGCGCCATACCCGCCAGCGTAACACCATACTGTGGGTGGCCGTCTCGGCCATCGATCAGCTGCGGCCCTAATATCCCAGCCCAACCGCTGGATCACTGGCGCGGTTGGGCCAGCCTCAGACCCGGTATCGGCTTCGAGACAGCGGAATGGGCTGCGGCAAGGATTCCACCAAGTCACGGAATTCTGGGCTGTCTACGATGGCCTGGACTTGGCTGGAGTAATCCGGCGAGGCGTGGAAAGGCTGGGCGCGGTAGAGGTCCCGGCAATGGTTCATGGCCAAGTTGTTCATTTTTCTGCAAACCCCGGCCACTACCTCGCGGATGGCCATCGGATTGTCGGCCCGGAAGACCAGTTTGAGTGGGTCAACGTAGCCAGTTCGCAGGTTGCAGGCAATGCTGCGCTGGCAGGTGCAGGGCTTGCCGGGATTGATCAGGCTGCAACGGTCGGACAGGAAGGCCAATAGGCGGCGGCGGGCGCGAGACAGGATCTGCCGGAAATTCGTCTCGCTCAGGTTCATGATGCGGCTGCCGGTGTGGCCGTCCACGGACAGGATGTCACCCAGGATATAGACCATGCGCGGTTTGCGATCCAGGCAGAGCAGCATGCCCAACATGCACTTTATTTCGATTTCCTGGGCGATGAGTGACAGGTCGTGTGGCCGGCGCTTGGTGTCCGGCAGCGTTTCGGCCATAAAATAGCTGACTTCCTCGTCACTCATGTCCTGCCGGAAATCATGGAATTGCCGCTCGATTGGCGTTTCTTTGCTGTCCAGGATGTAGTTCACGGCCACGCGGTACAGCCAGGTGCGGAAACGGCTATCACCCTTGAAAAGATGGATTTTTAGAATGGCTTTGATGGTTATGTCCTGGGTCAGATCTTCTGCCTGGTGGAAGTCCGGGATCATGCGGAGGACGAGATTGAAAAGCCACGACTGGTGCTCCTTGACCAATTTGGCCAGGGCGGCCTTGTCGCCGCGCTGGGCCTGCTGGATCAATTCCGCTTCCTGCGTGGCATCACCTGGCTCGTGGGCGCAAGAATTTACGATAGCGGTCTCCTTGGGATATACCAGGTGCTGTGGCGGCTGTGCCAGCGATGCCTTGCCCGATCCCGCAAATATACCCCAGTTCCGGTTTTATGGATAGGTCGGCTCAGTCTAGTCGGCGCTCTGGCGCCAAATTTTTGCGCGGCGCCGTGTTGCCTCATAATAAAATCTAGTCCTACGAGGTGGTTGCCTCATAAGTCAAATTCTAGTCCAAGGATAAGCTTGGA
>Ga0154383_112_pt1 | contig 77916 bp, 63 predicted proteins | sample RifGroB1_FD_105627 | JGI IMG/M metagenome (GOLD analysis project Ga0154383, IMG submission 105627) | Spirochaetes bacterium GWB1_60_80
TTTGACTGGTTTTCAGAAATTCCACCACCGCCTCGGTTGATGAAAAATACATTCGGTCAGCTGGAGCTTATATGAATTTTATTTTAGACACTAGTGGGGACGTCCATAAAATCTATCAATTGGGAAAAGTCGAGGTTCCGGCCGTAAAAGGCGTCAGTTTCAGCATCGAAAAGGGCGATTTCATATCCATCGCCGGTCCGTCCGGCTCGGGCAAAACCACCATCCTGAATATGATCGGCCTGATCGACCAGGCCAGCTCTGGCGAGGTGCTGATCGACGGCCGTCCGACCCGCGAGCTCAAGGACCGCGATCTGACCCGCCTGCGCCACGAGACGCTTGGGTTCATCTTCCAGAGCTTCAACCTCATCCCGGTGCTCAATGTCTGGGAAAACATCGAATTCCCGCTGCTGCTCGGCCGCACCCGCATCACCAAGGAAGAAAAGGCTGACTGGATCAACCACCTAATCGAGGAGGTTGGCCTGGCCGACCACCGCAAGCACAAGCCCAACGAGCTGTCCGGTGGCCAGCGCCAGCGCGTCGCCATCGCCCGCGCCTTGGTCACCAAGCCGCAAATCGTGCTGGCCGACGAGCCGACCGCCAACCTGGACTCAGCCACCGGCGAACAGATCATCGAGCTCATGAAGCGCATCAACCGCGAACTGGAGACCACCTTCATCTTCAGCACCCACGACGCCAAAATCGTCAATATCGCCGACCACATCATCCGCCTGCGCGACGGCCTGATCATCGAGAACGTCCGCCGCGGCGAGCCGGTCGGCGCCGCGAGCGCTCTGGCCGGTTCGTCAGCCGGGGCCTGAGATGCCCGTCCTCATCAAAATCGCCGCCAAGAATCTGGCCCAGCACAAGACCAAGAGCCTGATCATCGGCGTTATCATCGCCGTCGGCGTAGCCATCTTCGTCATCGGCTCGAGCCTGATCAACACCGCCAGCCTGGGCATCGAGCGGGCCTTCATCGACAATTTCACCGGCCACGTCATGATCTCGGGCCTCTCGGCCGACAATGTCAGCCTTTTTGGGGTGCAAACTCCCGGTGGCATGGTGGAAACGCCACTGGTGGAGCGCTTCCCCGAGGTACTGGACTGGGTCAACGCCAACAACTGGACCGACTCGGCCACCAGCCAGCTGACCGGCTTCGCCATCATCAAGAGCGAGGATCAGACCGCCCCGGACAAGCAGTACTTTTCGCTGCTTTTCGGCGTCGACTACGACAGCTATCAGCAAACTTTTCATAACATGTCCCTCGTCGAAGGCGAAGGCCTGGCTTCCGGCCAGACCGGCATCCTGCTGGAGCGCAACAACCTCGAGGACATCAACGAAAAACTCGGCACCGAGCTGGGTATCGGCGACGAGGTGCTGCTCACCGGCGTCGGCGCCGGCAGCTTCAATATCCGGCGGGTACCCATCCGCGGCATCTACATCTACCAAAGCTACTCGGAAACCAGTTCCTTCATCTCGTACGTTGATCCGCAAACCCTGCGCTCCCTCAAGGGCCTGACCCTGAACACCGGCATGGTTACCGTCAGCGCCGAGATCCAGTCGCTCTTAGACACCACCGATATCGACAGCCTGTTCGGTGAGGACAGCCTGTTTGCCGACGACAGCCTGTTTGCCGAGCCCGCTGGCGCCGCCAGTATATCTGGCGCCGCCAGTAGGCCTGGCGCCGCCGCAGCCGTCGAAACGGCGGTGGCCGCGCCCGCCCTGGAGCCAGCCATAGCGCCCGAGTTGGAGCTGGACGCCGGCGCCTGGGAATACATCCTGATCCGGCTCAAGACGCCGCTGGCCGCCGGCAGCTTCATCCGCGCCGCCAATCGCTGGTTTGCGGAACAGGGCATCCCGGCCCGCGCCGCCGACTGGAAGGCCGCAGCCGGCCCCTTCTCCACCACCTCCGACGTGGTGCGCCTCGTTTTAACGGTCGCCATCCTGATGGTAGCCATCGTCGCCATCATCATCATCATGAATACCTTGGTCATCAGCGTCATCGAGCGTACCGGCGAAGTCGGCACCATGCGCGCCTTAGGCGCGGAGCGCGGCTTCATCCGGCGGATGTTCACCATGGAAATCCTGGTCATCGCCACCGTCTTCGGCCTGATCGGCCTGGCCGGCGGCGTCCTCATCCTGTCCATCGTGCGCCTGATCGGTTTCGAGGCGGTCAATCCCTTCCTGGAGATCCTGTTCGCCGGCAAGGTGCTCAAACCGGTTATCAACCCCTTCAGCCTGTTGGTAACCCAGCTGGCCATCATGCTCTTTTCTGTCCTGGCCAACGGTTACCCCCTGTCGCTGGCCCTTAAAATCCAGCCCATCCGGGCCATCCAGAATGACTAGCCACACCCTCTCAGGAGCCCAGGCATGATACAGGAAATGAAAATCGCCTTCCGCAACCTGAACCGCCAGAAGAAGCGCAGCTTCCTCCTGGCTGGCGCCATCGGCTTCGGCATCATGATAGTCACGCTCATCAACGGCTTTTCCGGCGCCTTCATCGAGAACGTCTCCGAGAATTTCTCGCACCTGCTGGCCGGCCACATCTTCGTCGAGGGCGTCGAGAAGTCGGACCGCGGCCGTAACAATTACTTCATCCAGAACGACCAGGTCCTCATCGAGGGCATTGAGAGCCTCGACCTGCCGCTGCGCTTCCTGACCAAGCGCTCGGACTTCGACGGCAACCTAGTCTACAACGGCCAAACCATCCGCCAAACCATCGTCGGCGCCGACTGGAGCCAGGAAAACTACTTCCAGGACCGCATGATGCTGGTCGACGGCAGCTTCGCCAACATGTCCGACCCGCAGGGCCTCATCCTCAGCCAGGACATCACCGAGCGCCTGGGGCTGGGCATCGGCGACCGCATGCTGGTCAAGCTGAAGACCTATACCGGGCAGCAGAACCTCGGCGAGTTTGTCCTGGCCGCCGTCATCGCCGACCCTGGACTCATCGGCTCGATGAGCGGCTACGCCAACCTCGACTATGTCAACGAGCTTTTGAACCTGGGGCCCGGTGAATACAAGATACTAGGCCTCTATTTAGAAAATATGTCGAGCATCGACGACAGCGTCGCCAGCCTGTACGCGGCGCTCGAGGAGCGTGACATTAACTTATTCCCGCGCGACGCCGACGCCGAGGACGCCAACTACATCGAGGCCCTGATGAACCAGGGCGAGGAAGAAACCTGGGAAGGCCTGCGCTACCGACTCTACACGCTCAACGACATTCTGTCCGAGGTCCAGGACCTGGTCACTGTCTTGAACGTCGCCTCGCTGATCATCCTGTTGGTTTTGTTCATCATCATTATGGTGGGCATTACCAACACCTTCCGCATGGTGATGTTGGAGCGGGTGCGCGAAATCGGCACCATCCGGGCGCTGGGCGTGCAGCAAGCCGGCGTGCTCTGGATGTTCCTCTACGAGGCCTTGTTCATCGGCCTGCTGGGCTTTGCCGCCGGCCTAACCCTGGCTGGCCTGATCATGGCCGGGCTTCATACCATAAACTGGGGCATGGACATGCCAATCTTCATCTTGCTTAAAAACGGCCACATGACCTTCCGGCTGTTTGCCTGGCAGCTGTTCATGAACCTGGCCATCGTCGCCGGGCTCACCCTATTCGCGGCCTACGGACCGGCCCGGAAGGCCGCCGCCCTGGAACCGGCCCATGCCCTGCGCATCCAGGGCTGAGCGGCGCCCGCCCGGCGGCGCATTCAGGCCGCCCAGCTGCCCGCCGCCGGATGGCGGCTGGATCGACCGTCCTGTTAAAGGAGTATTACCGTGAGGAAATTGGCTTTCGCCGTCCTGTTCCTGGCGCTGCTATACGTACCGCTGGGAGCCGACCCGGACTTCACCCAGATATTGACCGCCATCGACCAGATGGGCAACTTCGAGGACAGCGATTTCTACTGCGAGTACACGCTCACCAGCCAGAAGCCGGGCGAGCCTCTGTCCGTCACCCGCGGCCAGATGTTCCGCCGCGACCGGACCGACCAGTTCGTCTTCATCATCCTGGAACCGGTCGAGGAGCGCGGCAAGGGCTACCTCAAGGTCGACGACAACGTCTGGATCTACGACCCGCAAAGCCGAGCCTTCAACCACTCCTCGCTGCGCGAAGAAGTCCAGAACACCGACGCCAAAAACTCCGACCTGGGACGGTCCAACTTGGCCGATGACTATACCGTCACCCGCAGCGCCCAGTCCACCCTCAGCAATTTCCCGGTTTGGATACTGGAACTGACGGCGCGCCACAACGAGGTGTCGTACGCCAAGATCATCATTTGGGTGCACCGTTCCAACAACCTGATCCTCAAGGAAGAAGACTACTCGGTCTCCAATCGCCTGCTGCGCTCGGTGGCCTATACCCGCTACATTCGGGTTGGCGCCCGGTTCCTGCCGTCGCTGATCACCTATATCGACAATGTCAACGTCGGCGAGACCACCATCACCGAGTTAGCCAACCCGTCGGTGGCACCGATACCCGACGACCGCTTCACCAAGAGCTTCCTGGAACGGGGAGCCGACTGACCATGCGGCGTCCCTACCTGCTCCTTTGCCTGCTAGCGGCGCTGCTCGCCCCCCTGGCAGCCCAGGAAGGCGGCGACACAGGGGAAACCGGCAGTACGGGTGAAACCGGCCAAGGCGACCAGGGCGAGACGGTCGCCGATCCCTTTGCCCAAGCCGTCGGCGACGGCCAGGCCAACGGCAACGATGCCCTAGGCGACGCCTGGGGCGAGCTGTCGGACGACGAGCTGGTCCAGGAAGTGGACGACGCTACAGCCCCGGCCACCGCTGCCGCCGCCGTCCTGGTACAGGAGACCATCAAATGGGGCGGCCTCTTTTCCGGCTCGCTGGAAGCCGGCTTCTCCTGGGAAAACCCCTTCAGCCCCCAGATGGCGGCGCTCTGGAATCCGGACGGCGAAAGCTTGTCGCCGCTCACCAGCACCGACCTGTACTTCTCGGCCCGGCCGGCCGCCGACTATCGCGTCTTTGGCAAGTTCAAGCTGACCACCGAAGGCGACGCCCTCGGCTTGGGCAACCTCGACCTGTCAGCCCTGCAGTTCGTCACCAACCCGGATGGCTCCTTCACCATCGGCACGCCGCCGGCCGACGAGTCCGGCGAGGAAGAAGAGGAACCAGTCGACGAACGCCTCAACGAGGCCAACAACCTCAGCCTGACCTTCTCGGTCTATGAGCTATTCGCGGACTTTTCCTGGAATGACCGCCTGTTCTTCCGTTTCGGCAAGGCCCAAATCGCCTGGGGCGTCGGCTACTTCTTCAGCCCGGCCGACGTCCTCAACTTGGCGGCCATCGACGCCGAGGACCCGACCGCCGACCGCTCCGGCCCGCTCAACCTGAAGATCAACTTTCCGATCGGCATCAACAACCTCGACCTGTTCATTGTCACCGACCGCGTCACCTATATCGACGACATCGCCATCGCGCCGCGCTTCAGCCTGGTGCTGGGCGGCACGGAACTCGGCTTTGGCGCCTATTACCAGCGCGACCTAAGCCCCCGCCTAGTGACGACAGTCTCCAGCTCCTGGCGCGACATCAGCCTGTTCGGCGAGGCCGTCTTGGCCTGGGGCTCCGACCGCGTCTACGTTCGCCAGTCGGCCATCCAGCCGGTCTTTGCCGAGCCGGAGGCGGGCGAGGATCCGTCGGTCAGCTATACTGCGCTGGACACCTTCCAACTTAGCGACCAGCCCTTCTTCCAGGGCACCGCCGGCTTTATGTGGCGGCGCAGCGACCCGAACCTCAGCCTGAGCGGCCAGTACTTCTTCAACGGCACCGGCTACCCCGATTCAGCCTTGCTGGAGGACGCCGCCTACCTGTTCAACAACCCGGACAGCAACGGCCAGGCCATCGCCGACGAGGCCGACCAGCCCGACGGCTACCAAGCGCCGCTGGAACTGGAACGCTCCGACCTCAACCAATGGGGGCAGCACTACGCCGCCCTCAGCGTCGGCTGGCAGGAGATTATCGGTAGCGACCTGTCGCTGAACGCCTTCCTGCTGATGAACCTGGCCGACCTGTCCGGCATCGCCAATGCCAGCCTAAGTTACCGTTTCTTTGCGCGGCTGTCGGCCAGCCTGGGCGCCCGTCTCAGCTTCGGCTCGGTTGGCAGCGAATACGCCAACCCGGCCGGCCTGTATAACGGCCCGAACGACCCGGAAATCTACAAAGGCCCGCTCTTGGACCTCAACCTGACCATCAAGCTCGGCGGAGGTAGCTTCTAAATGAAATACCTGTTTGCGCTCCCATTAACCCTGGCACTGCTGGCCGGCTGCTTTGGCGCCTTCCCGGTACAGCCCGGCGTGCCCACTAACCTACAGGCCAGCGAGGACCAGGGGGACGCCATAAACCTGACCTGGATAGCCGTACCGGCCGCTGGCGCCTACCTCATCTACCGCGACGGCGCCGCCGCAGCCTACGCCACCAGCCAGATTGCCGCCTACCGCGACACCGATGTCGAGGCCGAACGCCAATACAGCTACCGCGTTTCCGCCCTGGATATCTATGGCCAGTTGGAATCGGCCCAGAGCGACTCAGACATCGGCTCCACCTATGGCTTCAGCTGGCAAGCGGCCCAGTCCCTGGCCTCAGGCGTCCTAACCTACAGCGCGGCGGCCGGCGGCGGCTCGGCCTACGCCGCCTGGAGCCTGACCGGCGGTAGCATCGTCATCAAGCGCTGGGACGTTGATCAGAAGGCCTGGCTGGACTTCTCCAGCCCCGGCAGCTGGGTTGGCGGATCCCGGCTGACGCTCGGCTTCCAGAGCCAAAGCCTGCTCTGCGCCTACACCGGCACCAGCGGCCTCTGCGTCATGGTCTATAACAACACCGACAAGGTTTGGGAAGCGCGCGGCACAGCCGGCTTTGCCACCCCGGCTAGCGCCCGATTGCTCCTGGCGGCCGACAACACCTATACCTACCTGGCGTTCAACAGCGGCGACCCGGCCATCTGGCGCTACGGCACGATCGGCGGCTGGGCCGAACTGGATCTGAGCCTGCTAGCTGATCCAGCCCTGCTCAACCCCAGCCTGGAGGCGCTAGCCCTCAATTCCGGCGCGCCGTTCATCGCCGTGGCACACGATACAGGCGTTAACCGAGTGGTGTCGACCTACCGCTTCGCCACCACCTGGCAAGCCACCGGTTTCATGACCGGCCTGGTCGCCGGACCGGTCGCGCCGACCGTCGGCCTGGTCGCCCAGGGCTCGGCCATCTACGCGCCGCTGCGCCTGGCCGACAACACGGTGCGACTGGCGGTCTATGACCAAGGCGTCTGGGCCGACTTGACACCTACCGGCTTCGCCGGCGGTAACCTGGATCCAGTCCTCGTCTATCACCGCCAGGCGGCGCACCTGCTACAGGCCGCCCCGGCTGGAGCTGTGCTCGGTCGCCGCTACCAGGACGAAGCTTGGTACTACGCCGGCGCCAACGGCGCTACCGGCATCGCCGCCGCCGATAGCCTGCAAGCGGTATCCCTCAACGACCGGCTCTTTGTCCTGTCCGCCAAGGACGGGGCCCTGTCGGTCAGTATCTACGAATAACCGGCGCTTCCTCAGGAGCGCCCGTGCCGCAAATTTGCTGGCGCAGGCGTCCTTTTCTCTGGTCGCGGCGCCGATTGTTTGCTATAATCAGCCCAACGGTACCGCTGCGGCACCACTTCCAAACCGAGGAGCAACGTAGATGAAAGCAGTCAAGCTGAACCCGAAAGTCTGGGTGCTGCACGCCGATATCGAGTCGAAGGATCTTTTTGAGGGCATTTGGCCGATACCGGAGGGCGTTTCGCTTAATTCCTACCTGGTGAAGGGCCAGAAAACCGCCCTCGTCGACCTGATGCGCGATTGGTGCTCGGCTCCCGAGGAGCTCAAGAAGCAGCTGGCCGACGCCGGCGTCGACCTGACCAAGATCGACTACCTGATCCTGAATCACCTTGAGCCGGACCATACCGGCTGGCTGGCCGAATTCAAGAAAATCAATCCGACAGTCGAAATCATCGCCACCGCCAAGGGTGTCGAATTGGTCAAGAGCTTCTATAAAATCAACGACGGCCTGCGCGCCGTCAAGTCCGGCGACGTCCTGGACCTGGGCGGCGTGACGCTGTGCTTCGAGGAAGTGCCCAACGTACACTGGCCGGAAACCATGGCCACCTTCGAACCGGAGTCCGGCGTGCTCTTTTCCTGCGACGCCTTCGGCAGCTATGGCAAGCTGGGCAACCGGGTCTTTGACGACGAGTACTACGCCGAGGACCATGCCCTGTTCGAGGAAGAAAGCCTGCGCTACTACGCCAACATCGTGGCCAGCTTCAGCCTCTTCGTCAAGAAAGCCATCGAGAAACTGGTCAAGCTGCCCATCAAGGTGGTCGCCCCCAGCCACGGCCTCATCTGGCGCGAAAAACCCCAAACCATCATCGACCGCTACCTCAAATTCGCCAACTACATGGAAGGACCGCAGGAGAAGGAAATCTGCGTGGTTTGGGGCAGCATGTACGGCAACACCCGCCTGGCCCTGGAAGCCCTGTTGCAGGGCATCGAGGACGAACTGATACCCTACTCCATCCACCGCGTGCCCGACGAGGACGTCGCCTTCGTGCTGGCCGACGCCTACAAGAGCGCCGGCATCGTCATCGCCATGCCGACCTACGAATACAAGATGTTCCCGCCCATGGCCTACGTCCTGAATATGTTCGAGCGCAAGCACGTCTGGAACCGCCAGGCACTGCGTATCGGCAGCTGGGGCTGGGTGGGCGGCGCCAAGAAGGAATACGAGGCGGCCATCGCCCCGCTGAAGTGGACCAGCCTGGAATCGATTGAGTGGGCCGGCGCCGCGAACGACGCGGTACTGACGCAGTTGCGCGAGCAAGGCCGCGAGCTGGCCCGGGCCGTCAAAGCCGGGTGAAGCTGGAGTCAAGCTGGCGCGCCCGGCGGACCGACTGCGTCGAGCCGCCGGCTGGCAGCTCGACGCGCCGGCTCTCAGCTCGACGCGCCGGCTCTCAGCTCGACGCGCCGGCTGGCAGCTCGGCCAGCTGTTGGCGGGCCAGCCTGTCCGATGGGTCCAGGTCCAGTACGATGCGGAAAAAGCCGGCCGCATCAATCAGGCGACCTTGACGACGCGCCACCACGCCCAGGTTGGACAGGATCTTGACGTTGTCGGTCTCAAGGCGTAGCGCTTGTTCGAGGTGGCGACGACTATCATCCAGCCGACCCAGTTCCAGCTCGCAGATCGCCAGCTCGTTGCAGATATCCACCTGGTCGCCGCCCAATTCCAGGGCCTTGGCAAAGGCCTCGGCGGCCGGACCAAAGGCGCACAGCCGGCGCTGCGCCCAGCCAGCCAGGAACCAACCGTTCCAGACGCCGGGGTCCAGCTCCACGAAACGGCGGGCCTTGTCTAAGCCATCGGCCTCATGCCCCAGCCGGATGGCATCAAAAGCTTCCTTAAACAAGATATCGCGGTCGCGCCGCTCGCCTAACGTAGCGCTGATCTCGCGCGCCTTGGCCAACTTGGCCTCGTCATCACCGATATCCAGGTAAGCTTCGAACAGCTCGATGGCCCGATCGAAATTGCGTTGCTTGAGAAAGAAAAAGGCGGCGTTGAAACAGGCTTCCGGGGCCGGATCGTCGGCCGCCAATAAATTGCGGTAAATGGCAAAAGCCTTGTCGTGCACCGCCTCAGCCAACTCGGTCTTGCCGATCTTGTCCAACTCGTCAGCGCGATCCTCATGCAACACCGCCAGGTTGACGAAAGGCCAAGCCGACTCCGGCTGCAGGCCGCAGAGCGCCAGGAAAATTTCTTCGGCAATGTCGAATTCCTTATTGCGGGCATTAAGAATTCCGGCCTCGGACAGTTCATTAAAGATGCCTGGCTTGACGGCGAAAATAAAGCGGCGGTAATAGGCGGCGTGCTCATGCTCGCTCTGATAGGCCAGAAAGCGCAGCATGCCAGCCACCAGCATTTCCCAGCTCAAGTCGGCTAAGTCGGCCAGGTCGGCGACGTTCGCGGCGTTGCGCCCCAGCTCCACCGGCAGCGGTATGGCCGGGTCAACCAGGAAATCGCCAATCGGTCGGGCGAAACTGTCGGGAATCTTTATGAAAACGATATTGCCGGGTACTTTGGCTTCAGCTACCACCATCAACTCCTTGTCCGATGATCAACTTCCGAATTGTACCTGAATCGCCGAACTTGGTCGAGCCAGGAAAAGACGGGAACTAGGTTATGCTGTCTTGAGAATAGGTCGGCCGACCTCAGCCGGATCGACCTGCCCTCGGGCCGGCCAGCCCGGTGGCGCTTGAGGCGCCGTTTTTGGGGGCGGGGGACGGCGCGGAATCAAGCTCCCCGACTTCGTCAAGCTCGGCAGCTTCCTTAGTAGCGGCAGCCGGCGTGGCGGCGGCCAGTTTAGCGCTGGCTGGAGCCTCGTCATCGGCCTTGCGGCGCAAAGGATTGTAATTGTTGATGTGCATTTTATAGCTCATCGGGGTGCTCGCCGGCTCAAATTGCAGGGCGATGGCCGTCAGGTCCTTGCGGCCTTCGACGTCTTCATAGCGCACCACCTTTGCGGGTATGTCGATGGTCTCGCGCGGTTCGTCGAAATCGACCCGGACGACGGCTTCCTTGCCCACCAGGAACTTAGCCAACCCGACGATAATCAGTTTGGTGCCACCGAAGGACAAATCGCGGATGATGCAACGCCGGGGCACGCCCTGGATAAGGACCATCGCTTCCTTGTGCGGCAAATTGATCTTGCGCATAGCCTCAGCCGAGAGGATGATACGCTCGTCGCGTCGCCGGGCCGCGTTCATGTTGGCTTCGAGTATGGTGCCAATGATTTCCACAAAGTCATCCGGCGGACGCTGCGAATACTGGATGCTGATGAACTGCAGCGTCCCGTTGGACTGAACGTACGGCGCAAAGCCACTCGCCTTGGCCGACACGAAAAAGGATACCGGATCCTGTTTGTACGGTACTTTAAATGAGTAACGCAGGCTGATCAGGTTGTTGGACTTCGCGATTTTCTCGTTCAAGCCCGGCTTGGTAGTGGCCAGGACCTTGGCTCCCTCAAAGGAGCTGGAATAGACAACGCATGGCCATTGTTCACCCAGGCATTTAATAAAGACATTCTGCGGTATCAGGCCGCTGGCCTTGGCCACCTCCTTGGTGAAGGTGACATCAATGCTGCGGTACGTGTTGTAGAGCAGATTGATTTGTTGGCTGGTGGCGCTAGACATTGTAGAGATTATTCTAGGAGAAATGCCGGCTTTGGTCAATGATATAATCTGGCTAAAATATAAAGATAAAATACAGGCGCAAAGCGCATTCGAGCCGTTAATCGGCCGAGGTCTTATTGACAAAGCAAATAGATTGGCCTATTTTTAGCCCCAAACCGGCAAACGCGCCTCTCTGGCGGCGCGGCGGTCGAAGGCCACGGCGCACGCCTGACCATCATGATACCAGCAAGAGAGGTAGCTGCAATGAAAGAAGAGTATCAGTTTCCACTGGAAGACTACATGTCTTCCGAGCGCTTTAAACGCATCAAGCGCTTTGCCGAGGACAAACCGACCCCGTGCCTGATTCTGGAAACTGACATCGTAAAAGCCAAATTTGAAGAGTTGCGCATGCACCTGCCCTTCGCTAAGATATTTTACGCGGTCAAGGCCAATCCGCACGACGAGATCGTCACCCTCTTGCACCGCCTGGGCTCGAATTTCGATGTAGCCACCCGTTATGAACTCGACCAGCTACTCCGGCTGGGCGTCGAGCCGGACCGCATGAGTTTTGGCAATACCATCAAGAAAGAACGCGATATCGCCTACTTTTACGACAAGGGCGTCCGGCTCTTTGCCACTGACAGCTTCGAGGACGTCGACAAGCTGGCCCGGGCGGCTCCCAAGGCCAAGGTCTTCTTCCGCATTTTAACCGAGGGCTTGGGCGCCGACTGGCCCCTGTCCAAGAAATTCGGCTGCCACCCGGAAATGACGCGCAACCTGATGCTCCACGCCCGCGACCTGGGTCTGGAACCCTACGGCCTGTCGTTCCACGTCGGCAGCCAGCAGCGCGACATCGGCCAGTGGTCGACGGCTCTCGGGTCGGTCGGCAGCCTGTTCAGCTGGGCCGAGGACCACGGTATCAAGCTCAAGATGGTAAACATGGGCGGCGGCTTCCCGGCCAACTACACCGACCCGACTAATCCCATTGAGCACTATGCTGGTGACATCACCAGCTACCTCAAGAATTTCTTCGGCGAACAATTGCCGGAAATTATCATCGAGCCGGGCCGCTCGATCACCGGCGACTGCGGCGTCATCGTCACCGAGGTGGTCAATATCGCCAAGAAAAGCGCCCATGACCTGTACCATTGGGTGTTTTTCGACATCGGCAAATTCGGCGGCCTGATCGAGACCCTGGACGAGGCCATCAAGTACCCGATCTACTTCGAGCGTTCCGGCCCGTCGCTGGACATCATCCTGGCCGGTCCAACCTGCGACAGCATGGACATCCTCTACGAAAAACACAGCTACGAAATGCCGGCCGGCACCAAAATCGGCGAACGAGCCTTCATCCTCACCACCGGCGCTTATACCCAGAGCTACAGCTCCATCTATTTCAACGGCTTCCCGCCGCTTTCGGCCTATATCCTGAAATAAAACCGCTTGGACGGAACGTCCGCCTTCCGAAATGGCTGATGCCCGGCGACTGCGCGGGTACATCAGCCTTGTTTTTTTGGCCGATTATCGCTATTTTATGTGGTTGTGAGCATCGATACCATCATTTTGAACGATACTGTCCTTGATGAGGACCTAGACACCAGCGAGCCCGACGAATACCGGGTCATCCTGTTAAACGACGATTTCACCACCATGGATTTCGTCGTGGCCGTGCTGATGTCGGTTTTTCACAAGAACATCATCGAGTCGACCAAGATCATGCTCGATGTCCACAAGAAGGGTCGTGGCGTCGTTGGCGCCTACACCTACGACATCGCGCTCACGAAAATAAACCGGGTTCATTCTCTGGCCAAAGAGAATGGATTTCCCCTCAAGTGCATCATGGAGAAGATCTGACAATATGAAGGTGAGCAAACTGGTCCAGGCGATTTTCAACGCCGCCTATAATGAAGCCAAGCTGAAGGGTCACGAATACCTGACCCCGGAGCACATCCTCTATGCCTCGCTGTCCTTCGACCCGGTGCGCGCCATCCTGCTGGCCTGCGACGCCGACATCGAACACATCAAGTTGGGCATGGAAAGCTACTTTGAGCAGAAAATTCCGGCCGTCAAGGATCAGGAGCCAATTCAAACCGCCGGCTTCCAGAGCGTCATCGAGCGGGCCATCGGCCAATCGCAGAACGCCGGCAAGAAAGAAGTCGGCGTTTCGGAGCTGATCGTCTCCCTGTTCGACGAGGAACGCAATTACTCGGCCTACTACATGCGCAAGTCCGGCATCAACCGGCTGCACCTGCTGGAAGTCATCTCGCACGGCGACCTGGCCGACAGCAATTATAGCGAAAACAATGCCGCCGAGGGTGAAGGCGAATCCGAAAATAGCCCCGGCGCCGAGTTGCCACCTTTCTCCGACCCCGAAGAACCCGGACCGGAACTCCGGCAGCGCGGTACGGCCCCCCGGGCCGGCGCCCTAGAGAAGTTTACCACCAACCTCAGCAAGTTGGCCGAGGAAGGCAAGCTGGAACCGGTCATCGGCCGCGAAATCGAGATCGAGCGCACTATCCAGGTACTGTGCCGCCGGCTCAAGAACAACCCGATCCACGTCGGCGACGCCGGCGTCGGCAAGACCGCCATCACCGAGGGGCTGGCCCAACGCATCGTAGCCGGGCTGGTGCCGCCGCGACTGCAGGGCTTCACCATCTTCAGCCTGGACATGGGCGCCCTTTTGGCCGGCACCAAGTTCCGCGGCGATTTTGAGGAACGCATCAAGCGCGTGGTCGACGAGCTCCTTAAAAAGGAGAAGGCCATCCTGTTCATCGACGAAATCCACTCCATCGTCGGCGCCGGCGCCGTGTCCTCCGGGTCGATGGACGCCTCCAACCTGCTCAAGCCGGCCTTGACTTCCGGCAAACTGCGCTGTATCGGCTCCACCACCTACGACGAGTACAACAAGTTCTTCGACAAGGACCGCGCCCTGTCGCGCCGCTTCCAAAAGATCGATATCGTCGAGCCGACCGTCGCCGAGGCCGTCGAAATCCTCAAGGGCCTGCAGTCCAAATACGAAGAATACCACAATGTCAAATACTTGCCCGACACCCTGGAACTGAGCGTGGCCCTGTCCAGCCAGTACATCAACGAGCGCCGCTTGCCGGACAAGGCCATCGACGTCATCGACGAGGCCGGCGCCTTCGCCCGCATCAAGGCCTATAAGGCCGGCAACGACAACGCCGGTACCCTGGATATTGGCCGACCCGAGATCGAGACGGTGGTGGCGCGCATGGCCCGCATCCCGGAAAAATCGGTGCACCAGGACGAGCGCGCTCGCCTGGGCCGCCTGGAACTTGATCTGCGCCAGGCCGTCTTCGGCCAGGACGACGCCATCGCGGCCGTGGTCAAGGCCGTCAAGCGCAGCCGGGCCGGCTTCCGCGCCGCCAACAAACCGGTGGCCAACTTCCTATTCGTCGGCCCGACCGGCGTCGGCAAGACCGAGCTGTCACGCCAGCTGGCTGAAACCCTGGGCATCGCCCTGCACCGCTTCGACATGAGCGAGTACCAGGAAAAGCACACCGTCTCGCGCCTGATCGGCTCGCCACCCGGCTACGTTGGCTACGAGGAAGGCGGCCTGCTGACCGACGCTATCCGCAAGACGCCGCACGCCGTGGTGCTGCTCGACGAGATCGAGAAGGCCCATCCGGACATCTACAACATCCTCTTGCAGATCATGGACTACGCCACCCTGACCGACAACCAGGGTCGCAAGGCCGATTTCCGCAACGTGGTGCTAATCATGACCAGTAACGCCGGCGCCCGCGATATCGGCAAGGCCATGATCGGCTTTGGCGAGCGCGCCCAGACCGAAGCGGCCATCGACGATGCCATTAAAAAAGCCTTTACGCCCGAATTCCGCAACCGCCTGGACGCCGTGGTACGCTTCGGCCGCCTACCGCGCGACATCATCGAACGCATCGTAGTCAAAGCCATCGACGAGTTCCGCCTGCAGCTGGCCGAAAAGAAGGTAACGCTCGACGTGACTCAGGAGTGCGTCGCCAAACTGGCCGACCTCGGCTACAGCGATGAGTTCGGCGCCCGCAACGTCAACCGGGTGGTGGAAGACCGAATCAAGAGCTGGTTCGTGGACGAGGTGCTCTTCGGACGCCTCAAGGACGGCGGCAAGGCGCTAGCCAGCCTAGTCGGCGATACTATCCAGCTGGATGTCGTTCAAGCCTAAGCGGCCGGGGCGGTCCGATCCGGGCTTTCCCTGGCTGAAGGCCGGCAGCCGATTCCAGTTTCCGCCACTGGCCACCGCCACCCCCGACGGCATCCTGTGCATCGGCGGCAACTTGTCGCCGGGTATGCTGCTGTCGGCCTACGCCCAGGGCATCTTCCCGTGGTTTAACGACGAAGATCCGCTGCTGTGGTGGAGCCCCGACCCGCGTTTCATCGTCGACCCGACACAAACCCACCTGTCCGGCACCATGCGCAAGCTTTTACGCAAACAACCCTTCCATCTGACCCTGGATACGGCCTTCGACCGAGTTATAAGCGCCTGCGCCACCCGCGCCCGACCCGGTCAGCAGGGCACCTGGATCTGCCAAGACATGATACAGGCTTACCACGAATTGCACCGGCTCGGTTATGCCCACTCGGCTGAAGCCTGGCAAGGCGAGCACTTGGTCGGCGGCCTGTACGGCATCAACCTGGGCATGGCCTTTTTCGGCGAGTCGATGTTCAGCCTGGCGGACGATGCCTCCAAGGCGGTTTTCTTGCCCCTGGCCTGGTGGCTGGCCGAGCGCGGTTTCCGCCTGATCGACAGTCAAGTCCACACCGACCATGTCGAGAGCCTGGGCGGCTTTGCCGTCAGCCGGGCCGAGTACCTGCTGCGCCTCCAGACTTGCCTGACTGAACCAACCCAGCCAGGCAACTGGTCGGCTCAATGGCCGGAGTATCCGTATTCAGCCCGCTACCGGACGCTTTTGACCAAAACCGGCTGAAATTTGCTTGCCGCTCCAAACAAATTCCAGTAAAATGTAAAAATAAACTCCCGGCCCGCAGCGGGACCGCCAAGTTCATGACAGGAGAACACCATGGCAGAAACCATTCCTCTGCTTTTTCTAGATACCGTCAGGCAGATTCCCCGTTCGGTCGCGCAATACAGCAAGCAGGGCGGCAACGGCTTCCAGCCCACTAGCTATACCGACCTGGCGGTCGAGGTGGCCGCCTTCGCCGCCGGGCTAGCCGCCGTCGGCGTCAAGCGCGGCGACAACATCGGCCTGATTGCCGACAACCGCAAGGAGTGGCTGATCTGCGATTTAGCCATCCTCGGCCTGGGCGCCGTCGACGTGCCGCGCGGCTGCGACGCCACCGACCAGGAAATCAGCTACATTTTGTCCTTCAGCCAGTGCGCCACCGCCATCGCCGAAACCGAGAAGCAGGTTGACAAAATCCTGGCGCGCCGGGCCGACCTGCCACGGCTGCGGCAGATTATCGCCATCGACAAATGCGGCGAATCAATGCAGGCCAAGGCTGACCAGGCTGGCGTCAGTCTGCTAGCCTACGCCGAGGTTTTCGCCAACGGCCAGCCGCGCTTGAAGGCCGACCCGAGCTTCTATGAACGCGAAGCCGCCCTGGGGAAGCGCGACCAGATGGCCACCATCATCTATACCTCCGGCACCACCGGGGAGCCTAAGGGCGTCATGCTGTCGCACGGCAATTTCCTGCACCAGGTGGAAACCCTGCCGGAGCGGCTAGCCCTGGTTCCCGGCATGATCTGGCTGTCGGTCTTGCCGGTCTGGCATTCCTACGAGCGCATGGTACAGTACGCCATCATCGGCGTCCACGACACCATCGCCTACTCCAAGCCGATCGGCGCCGTCATGCTACCCGACTTTCAGGCCATCAACCCGCAATGGATGGCCAGCGTGCCGCGCATCTGGGAATCGGTCATGGACGGCGTCAACAAGAGCATCCGCCAATCCAGCGCTGCCAAGAAGGCCATCTTCGCCTTCTGTCTATCGGTCGGCCGCAACTACGCCAACTTCCGCAACATGCTGTTAGGCCGCTACCCGAACTTCGGTGACCGGACCAGACTGTTCGATAGCCTGACCGCCTTACTGCCACTGCTGATTCTATTACCCTTCCGCGGCTTGGCCGAGGTTCTGGTTTTCAAGAAGATCAAGGTCAAACTCGGCAACAAATTCGTGGCCGGCATTTCCGGCGGCGGCGCCATCCCGCCGGCGGTGGACGATTTCTTCGACGCCATGGGCATCCAGCTGCTGGAGGGCTACGGTTTAACCGAGACGGCGCCGATCGTCGCCCTGCGCCGCCAAAAAAACCCGACCATGGGTACGGTCGGCGCTCCCCTGGTCGGCACCGAATTCCGCATCGTCGACGACGAGGATCGCGACCTGGGCCTGTTCGCCAAGGGCCATGTCCAGATTCGCGGCCCGCAGGTGATGCTCGGCTATTACCAGAAACCCGAGCTAACCGCCAAGGCCTTTACCCCGGACGGCTGGCTGCGCACCGGCGACATCGGCCTATTGGCCGCCAACCGCGCCCTCAAGCTGACCGGCCGGGCTAAGGACACCATCGTGCTGCGCGGTGGCGAAAACGTTGAGCCGATACCGATCGAGCAGAAACTGGTGGAGAGCGTGTACATCAAGCAAGCCGTAGTGCTGGGGCAGAACCAACGCCACTTGGCCGCCCTGCTCGTTCCGGACCAGGACGTGCTGACTGGCTGGGCAAAGGAAAACAACGTTCCCTATATCGACTACGAATCCTTGCTGCTACAACCGGAGACCCTGGAATTGTTCGACTACGAGGTCAGCCAGCTGGTCAATCCGCGTAACGGCTTTAAAATTTTTGAGCGCATCCTACGCCACGAACTGTTACCCAACGCCTTCGCCGTCGACCGCGAGCTGTCGGCCAAGCAGGAAGTTAAGCGTCACGCCATCAACGACCTGTACGCCAGGCAAATCGCGCGCCTATTCCGGGAGTGAACCTGAAGCAGCGGCTTCAGGGCGCGGCAGGATCAGCCAGTAGGGCTTGCAGCTTGTCGACCTTGGGCCGTACCACCACGCGGCAATAGCTGTAGTCGGGATTGCGCCTGAAAAAATCGCGATGCTCGGCCTCAGCCGGCCAGAAGGCCTGGAGTGGCAGCAATTCGGTAACGATAGCGCCCTCGAAATTAGCCGCCTGGTCATGCAGCACCCGTTCGGCGGTCAAGCGCTGGCCTTCATCGGCGTACAGGATGATGGAACGGTACTGCGGGCCGCGGTCGGCGCCTTGCCGGTCTGGAGTGGTTGAGTCGTGCAGGCGGAAAAACCAGTCCAGCAGGCGGCCGTAGCCGATCAGCGCCGGGTCATAGCTGACCCGCACCACCTCGGCGTGGCCGGTCAGCCCGCTGCCAACCTTTTTGTAGTCCGGATTGGGCAGCGCGCCGCCGGCATAACCCGGTTCGACGCCGCTGACGCCGGGAATCAGCTGGAAGGCGGCCTCCAGGCACCAGAAGCAGCCGCCACCCACTACCATGCTTTCCGTCAACGCCATAGGCCTTCCTCCCCGCGGCGTCCCAAGCGCCGCCAAAAACCTGCTAGAATAAAATACTGCCATGGCTCCGCGAAGAAAAGCCATGGCAGCGGGAAGGCGGCGCTAGGTCAGTCGTCGTATTCGATGTCGATGTCGCCAGATAAGGTATTGATGCGCAACTCGACGTCGCCGCCGGAGATTTCGCAGCTGCTGCGCCCGGGGCGGCTGCGCACCCGACCGTCCGGCACCGAGATGTCGCCGGAGACGGTCACGGCCACCAGGCTCGGCCGATCGTCGCTCGGCAGGTTCACCGAGATGTCGCCGGAAGCCGTAGATATGACGGCGTCAGCCGTCACCACCTCGAAGGCCGCATCGATGCCACCGGAAGCCGTGACAGCCTTAAGCCCGGCCTGCAGGCCGACCAGGCTGACGTCGCCCGAAGCGGTCCGGATGGTGGCGTCGCCGATGACGCCCTCCAGATCGATGTCGCCAGAAGCGGTGCTGATGTCGACCAGGCCGGCGGCGATAGTCAGGTTGACGTCGCCGGACGTACTTTGCACGCGGACGGCGGCGCCTTCGTTAACCTCGCCCTCGACATCGCCGGAAGTGGTCTTGATGACCAGCTCGACCAGCTCGGGCGGCAGGCTGAACTCGGCTTCGTCGGCATTGGGCCCTAGCTGAATGCAGAGACGGCCACCCGACACCTCCAGCCGAGGGGCGGAGTCCTCATCCCAGTAGCCGTTAATACGGCAAGCGCAGGCGGCGCCGGGACTGAGGTTGATGTCGGCCGAAACGCCACTAATCTCCAGACGCTGGATGCCGGCGAATTCTTCCTCGATCTCTTGCTCTTCGCCATCGGTGTAGCGGAAAAACTGCTTAAACAAGCGGAAGCCGCGCGGGCCATCGTCATGGTAGCGCTGGTTGCCGGAGCGTTCCGCCGAGCCGTCGCTAGGCTTTTCCTGATCACTGCCGCACGTGTCCCCTGGCAGCCGCCCGGCTTGGCCGGCCTGACCGGCACCGGTCTCGGACCGATACTCGGCGGCAATCACCGACGGATGCGGCAAGCTCTGCAGTATCTCGGCCTCGCCCAGTTCCGGTTTACGGGCCACGGCGTCGTCGATATGGCTGGCAAACTCCAACAGCACGTCCTGTGCCTCGTCGGCCGGCAGGAAAGCCAGTTCCCTGGCCAATTCGTCAAGATAATTCTGTCTGGTCATGCGTTCCTCCCCTTGGCGGACAACTGCACGTAGACGTGATGGTCCGCCAGATACAAGCGCTCAATCTGGTCCAGGAAATCAAGGCCAAACAAGCTGAGTGTGTAATACTTGCGCGGGTGGCCTTCTACTGGCGTTTCCCAGGCAGCCAACAGGCTTTTTTCCTTGACTAGCCTAGCCAGCAAGGGATAGAGCGAGCCTTCGCTCATGTCCATGCCGATCCGCTGCATCGCTTCCATGATGGCAAAGCCATAGATGCGCCGGTTATTCTGGACGCAGCGCAGGATGCACAGCTCCAGAAAGCCTTTTCGGCTCTGGCCTCGCCATTTGTCGACGGCTCGAGCCAGATCCTCCGCCGTATACTCCGAGTCTTCCATAAGGCCTCCTTGGCAAGCGGCGGGCAGCGCTACACTAACGAGCGGCCCGCCTGATTGCAACCTGCCCATGGCTTGGATTGCAATAACAATAGGTTATGACTTTACATCGTCATAACAATATACAATGTATTGCATAGTATTATTATTGTCAACCTCAAAATTCAAAAAGTATAAAAAAACACGCAGATCGGACTGCGTGTTTCTCTGACGGCAAACGCCACCTGGTGGTACTTATTCGATGTCGATAATCAGGGTACCGGTCGGTGCCTCTGGCGGGACGATGGTTCCACCGAAGTTGAAGTTGGTCAGCAGGCCGGCTACCACCGACGCGTCGACCGAACCGGACAGGTCGGAATTTAAAACTTCCAGCACCAGGTTACCGATATTCGAAAAGCCCGCCCCCTGGGGTACGGCGGCTGGCGTGGCTACCTGGCCAGTCTCGGCGACATAGGTAAATTCACCAGCGGCGACCAGCCGGGTCTGGGCCAGCGGCGTGCGCAGTTCGACAGCCCCATGCCCCACTAATAGGTTAACGCCGTCAAACTGGAAGCCGGTACCGCGCACCGATGCGGTGGCAGTCGGACTGGAGACGCGGAACTCGGTGGTGGTATTGGCCTGCGGGGTAACCTCAGCCGAAACGCGGCCGGCCAGCAAGAAGAGCTGGGCTTGGTTGCTGCCGGAGGTCTGCACCAACTGTTCGATGGTCAAGCGGGTCACCGGATTGACGGTGATGACGGCGTTGGCGACCTGCAGCTTGGCGCTGCTCTTGAATCCGGTCGAAATGACGGTACCGCGCGGCAGGGCATCGCCAACCCGGGCTGGCCGCCAACTGGCGCCGGGCAGCTGGTATTCCACCCGGCCGGCGATCTCGGTAATGCGCGCTTCCTGGGCTACGGCCAGGGAACAAGCCAAGGCCAGCAGAACCAGGCCAAGGATCAACTTTCGCTTCATAATCAACTCCTCCGCGCGTCGCCGCGCAACTAGGCTGCTTTCAACAGCTGCTAAGGCTTACAAGTCCAGCGCCAGGCCGAAGGTAGCCTTCAGGCTGGGCAGAGTATCGGTCGGATAGCCATCGACGGTATTCGGCACGAAAATGCCGCCACCCAGGCTGAGGCTCAGGTCACCGGTGGGGCGGTAACGCAGGTTAAAGCCGCCCTCAAACCCGGTCAGTAGGCTGCTGCCAGTAAAATCAGCCGGCAGCTCGCTACTGCCGCGCAGATACAGGGCGCCGTTGGCCGCGACAGAAAAGCCTTCCAGCGGGGTCAACGAGGCGTCGAGGCCAGTCATTAGGCTATTCTGGAAGAAGAAGGCGCTATACGACCCCATCATCGACTGGCGGATGGGCGTGAAGGCGTCCAGACCACCGGCGAAAAGGCCACCGGACCACTGCACATTCAGGTTCAGGTTGAGGGCGGCCACCTCGGGCACCGCCAGGCGCAGACGGCCACCGGCGGCCATGGCTACGGAAACGACGTCGTCGACTATCATTTCGGTCACCTGCCAGGCGTTCCAGCGCAATAAGCGGCCGAGACGGCCGGCTATGTACGGCTCGGCGTAGAAGGTGTGGGTAGTTTCAGCCCCGCCAGCCAACAGATCCAGCTGGCCCCACAACTCGATACCCGCATCATGGCTGGGGAAGATTTCAGAGGCGCGAAAGCCGGCGCCGAAAAAGAGGCGCGGCAGGGCGAAATAGGACGACGGGAAATCCGGGTCGGTAGCTGCGGCCTTGTCGTCGCCACTCAGGCGGTTCTGGTCGTCAGTATCGATCATTACCAGAGCGGTAACCTTTTCCTGCAGCCCCAGATAGCCGCCGAGCAGCTTGATCTGGTTGTTGCCAAGGGTAAGACTGACCAAGGCGCCATCGTTGAGGCCGGACAGCACGCGGGCGGAAAAATCTTGAACCGGGATGCGCCCCAGCGAGAAGGCCACGGTACTATTCTCGCCCAACAGCCTTGGAAACAGGCCGTTAAGGGCGATCATGCCGGCGTCGAAACGATAGGGGCTGATGGCCGGATCGGCAAGCAGGCTGGCGGAGAACTCGTAGAAGCCGGAAACATAGAGGCTGAGCTCAGCCGACAAGGGGGTGGACAGCCAGAGCACCGCCCGGTCCAGCTGGTTGAGGCTCCACTCCGTTTCCGGCGCAGGCAGTTCGGTCGAGAAGGCGCTGACGTTGAGCAACTGCAGGCCAAAGTCGGCGGCCGGCAGGGCCAAGGTACAGGCCACCAACAGCAGGGCCAGACCGAAGATGCGCTTATTATTCATAGGAGACTCCCTGGATGTCGAAGATGCGGCCGAGCAGGCGGATAGCCAGGTTGCCGTTGATGGTATCGGCCGGGTCGGAACGACCCTGGATGACCATCTTGTAGCGCAGTTCGCGGTAAGCGTAGCGCGCCGACGGGAAAATCGTGTACAGCAGGCCGCCGGGAACGTCGAAGGCCCGCATCAGGATATAGGCGTACTCGCCGAGGCGGATCGGCGTCGAGGCGTCATTACCGCCCGACGCCCAGCCCAGACTCTCCAGCAAATCGAAGGAGCGCTGGATATCAGCATCCTCGCTCAAGTTTTCGGACGCCACCAGCACCAGGTAGGCGGCCTGTCCGACACTGATGCTATCCTGCTGCAACAGCTCATCCATGAACTCATTGGATTGACCAAACACAGCCAGCGGTACAATGGCCAGCACCAGAACCAGAAGTACTTTCCGATAAATACTACTTATACGCATTGTTAGTCCTTGAAAAAAGCTTATGGTATAATATAGTACGAAGTGACCAAAAAATCTGCCACCATCAGGAGTTTTCAGATGAAAAAACTAAAAACCGGCATCAAGCTGGGCAAGCGCCTGATTTTAATTCCACTGATTACCGGCCTCCTCTTTGCCAGCCTGTACCTGGTGCCCGGCTGGCAGGCCATTGAATACCGCATCTACGACTTTTTCCTGGGTCTCAAACCAGCCGTCGTGGAAGACCCCAACCTGGTGCTGCTTAACATCGATGAGAATACCATCGTGAACACCGGCGCCTGGCCGCTGCCGCGCGGCCTGATCGCCCGCGGCCTGGAGGTGCTGGCCGAGGTCGACGCCCGCTACGTGGTCTTCGATATCGAGTACCTAGAAAACAGCCCGATGAGCGCCGACCGCCAATACCTGGAAGGCGCCCTGCAATCCGAGTTTCAGACGGCCTTCGGCTTGATCGCCTCGGACTTCGCCGAGTTGTTCAACTCCCTCAACAACGGCATGCTCAGCCTGGAGGACGCCAACCAGTACGCCGAATGGCTGGTGGACAGCGTCAACCAGACCCAGACCGACCTGTACGGCAAGACCGGCCGGGTGGCGGTGGAGAACGATAGCTACCTCGGCCAGGCCATGCGCCTATTCGGCAACGCCTACAGCACCCTGAATATGCAAAAAGAAGATACCGCGAACGTCTACCCGGAGCGGCAGCAACTAGCCCGGCAACGCTTCGCTTATCAGAAAATCGAAAACCGCGGCATGAGCCCCTCGGAATTCGCCGGCTTCCTAGTGCCGATACCGGAAATATCGAGCCTGGCCAAGAACGCCGGCTTTACCAATGTGTATATCGACCCGGACGGCGTGCGCCGGCGCATTCGCCTGGTGGACATAATCGAAGACCAGTATTACCTGCAGCTGGCCACCGCACCCCTCATCGACTGGATGGGCAACCCGGCTATCGTTCTCGACCGCCGCCAAATTACCTTGAAAGGCGTTAACTGGGCGGGGCGCGTCCAGGATCTCCGCATTCCGCTCGACGCCAACGGCATGATGCTCATCCGCTGGCCCAAGACCGATTTTGACCACAGTTTCCGATCGGTATCGTTTTTTGATTTACTGGAATACCGCAATGCCGAAGATAGCCTGTTCAGTGACCTGCGCAAACTGCGCACTAACCAGGTCTGGGGCTGGGGTATCGGCCTCTCGGCCATCGACAGCTGCATCACCGCCTACAGCGCCATGGACGAGGCCCGCCTGGTCGCCCTGGCCAGCGGCGTAGCTGAAGACCGGGCGGCCTGGCTGGAACTGAAAGACAGCTTCCGGCAAAGCCTGGCAGATTTTCTAGCTATCGGTTACGGCACCGGCATCCCGCAACAATTGGCCGAATTGGCGGCTACCCAGGCCGATCCAGCTACCGCCGAGATCGTCCGCAGTACCAGCGCCGAGTTCAGCGTCCTCTACGATCGCGTCGAAGAGCAGGTAACCTTCCTGCAAACCCGGCTGGCCGAGCTGAAAACCAAGCTAGCCGGCTCCTTCAACGTCATCGGCTGGTCGGGCACGGGCACCACCGATATTGGCGTCAACCCCTTCTTTGAAAAATACGTTAACATCGGCACACATACCGCCGTAGTCAACACCATCATCCAGCAGGACTTCCTGCAGGAAGCGCCGCTCTGGTTCTCCGGCTTGTTGTCGCTGGCCCTGGCCTTCGGCATCGTGCTGGTCATCAGCCGCCTGCAGATGAATCTGCAGATCGTGGTCGGCATAGCGGCAACCGTGGCGGTACTGGTCGGCATTTATCTGGTGTTCCATTTTACGGGTGTCTACATAGCCCTGTTGTCGCCGGGCTTGGCCACCTTCATCGCCTTTTTGGCCTACACCCTGATATCCTTCCTGATCAGCGAGCGCGAGAAAAGCTTCCTGCGCAAGGCCTTCAGCACCTACCTGTCGGGCGACATCATCAACGAACTGGTCAACGACCCGGCCATGCTCAAGCTGGGTGGCCAATCCAAGTACATCACGGCTATGTTTACGGACGTGCGCGGCTTCTCGACCATTTCCGAGGCCATCAGCCCCGAACAGCTGGTGGACCTGCTGAACCTGTATCTATCCGGCATGAGCGACATCATCCTGGAGCGCCAGGGCACCATCGACAAGTACGAGGGCGACGCCATCATCGCCTTCTTCGGCGCGCCGCTGACCGACGAAAAGCACGCCTACAAGGCCTGCGTCTCGGCGCTGCGCATGAAGCAGATCGAGGCCAGCCTGAACGAACGCTTCATGGCCGACAAGATGACGCCAAACCCGCTGGTGACGCGTATCGGTCTCAACACCGGCGACATGGTGGTGGGCAACATGGGCACCAAAAAAAAGATGAACTACACCATCATGGGCAACGCCGTCAACCTGGCCGCCCGCCTGGAAGGCGTTAACAAGCAGTACGGCAGCTGGATCCTAGCCACCGACGCCACCCTGCAGGCGGCCGGCCCGGACGTCGTGGCCCGCGCCCTGGACCGCGTCCGGGTAGTGGGTATCCATACCCCGGTGCAGCTCTGGGAGGTCATGGCGCTGCGCGCCGAGGCCGACCGGGCGATGACCGAGCTGCTGTCCGGCTTTGCGGCGGCGCACGAACTGTTCGAAGCCCGCCAGTACCCGAAGTCCGAGGCGGCCTTCCAGGAACTGGTGGCCGCCTACCCGAACGACGGTCCGTCGACCACCTATCTGAAACGCAGCCAGAACTTCCAGCAGAAGCCGCCGGCCGACAATTGGGACGGCGTCTTCAACCTGACCGAGAAATAGGTTTCAGGGCACCTGCCAGGCGCCCGGCGTCCAGCTGGCGCCGCGCGGCGTGCCGTGGATGTCGGTCGCGGCCGCCCCGGTCAGCACCTGCCCGGCCGGCCAGCCATGCTCGGCCGGCGAGCGGTAATCGGGCGCCGCGCCGGGGGCGATAGCCGAAACGGCGTTCTGGCGGGCGATGCTGCCGGCGAAGGCCGCGCCCTCGGCCGTCACCAGGTTGCCTTCGCCGTTGACGGCGGTGTAGGCGACTCGGCCGTCCACCACGTAGTACAGGGCCGAAGCGCAGCCAATAAAGACGTTATTCTGCAGCTTGGCCGGGGTGGAAGCGCCGTAGTTGCCGATATAGCCATAGGATTTGCTGACGCCCTGGGCGGTAAGCAGACAATTGACGAGCGCTGGATTGCTGGCTGAGCTGAAGACGGCGGCGGCTTCCCGGCCGCTACCCCCAACCAGGCTGCAATTCTCCAGCTCGGAGCGGCTGGAATTGTAGAAAGCCACGGCGTAACTGGTATTGGCGGCATTGCCAGCGAAAACCGAGCTGGAGGCCTTGATGCGGGCATCGGTCAGCGCGGCGCCGTAACCGCCGACGCCGCCCGAACCGGCCAAGAGCCAGCTGCTTTCCACCGTGGCCTGAGCCGAGTCGACCGACAGGCCATAGGCCGTGGCGCCTTCGCCGCCGGACAGCCGGCAGGCGCGGAACAGCGGGCTGGCGTTGGCGGTTACCATCGCGCCGTAGCCATAGCTGCCAAAACCGCCGGCGCTGGCCACCTGGCGAACCAGCGGGGCGGCCCGGTTGGTAATGAACAAGCCGACGCTGTACGACGAATCAGTACCGCGCAGGTCGAAGTATTCCAGATAGGCCGCGTTGGTCAGGGCGGCGCCATTGTACTTGAAGACGAAGGCCGGTTCCTGCTTGGTAGAGCGCGCCGCCTCCTGCCCCCGGACGATGGACAGGCCGTTGGAGCGGGCGACGAAATTGGTCTGCCAGCCGCCGGACAGCGAGACCGCGAAATCGATTTCCAGCGAGGCCGTATACATGCCGGCCGCCACCTTAATCAGCGGCAAGTTCTTTTCCTTAGCCGTGGTCAAGGCGGACGCGAGGCTGCCTAGCGGCGAGCGCGGCGTGCCAACGCCGTTGGCCTCAGCCGCGACGTAGACCTCGTTGATGGCGTAGTCGGCCCCCACCACGGCGGAAATCTTGCCGCCGGGGACGAAGGCGACGGCCCGCAGCCAACTGGTGGCGGCAATGGCGATCGGCCCATTGTAGCGCTGACCACGGTCGCGGCTGGGCGCGCTGCCGTCCAGCGTGTAGTTGATGGCGGCTTCGGGCTGAGCCACGCTCAGGCTGACGCTGATGGCGGCGTTGTGGACGCCGCTGGCCTGGCTGAGGCGCGGATCGGGCACCGGCAGGTTAGCGATGCGCCGGATTTCAGCCTGGCGGGCGGCTTCGGCCTGTCTAGCCGCCTCGGCCAGACGATTGGCAGCGGCGTTGGCTGCCAGATCGGCCTGATTTTCGGCCGCCGCCGCCGCGATGGCCGCCTGCTGGGCCTCGGTTAGGGGTACGCCCGGCGTGTCGGAACCAGCCGTGGTTGCGGCACCGGCGCTGCCCTCAAGGGCAGTGCCATCAGCGGCCGTGCCGTCAGCCAGAGTACCGTCCGCCAAGCTGCCGTCAACCAGCGTCCTATAAATCGGTGTACCGTCAGGATTGGTACCGATGACCACCAGGTTGGCTGCCCCGCCACCGCTGGCCGCCAAGCCTCCGCTGGCCGCCATGCCGCTGGCAGCGTCCGCACCGGCCGCCGCGTCATCGCTGGCCTTGCCGGCTTTGGCGCCGCAGGCCAAGAGCGAGCTGGCCAGACCAAGCGCCAGGCCAAGCATCAGGCACCAGGCAGTCAGATTGCGCCGCTTCCCAGAAAAAAAAGTTGTATTACGCACTACGAGCATACTGTCCCCCGCACCAAAACTTGGAATACAATAATAAAAGGCGGCTACATCGGCCGAACCGGCTGCCGCCGTGGTTCATGTAACCGCCGGGCTTCAATCACAACCTTCGGTCAGTCGGGCTAAAAGCCTGTCGGCGCGCGCCCGCCAACGCTCCATATCCACCTTGACATCCTTAACGAAACCGGCCTGTTCCGGCGTGCCCAGCACGGCCTGCATCTCATTTTCGCCGCGGAAAGTACATTTTCGGAACTTATTGGCGTAGTCCTTGTATCGCGTCAGGTAGACCTGCTCCTCGATAAAGCGGCTGGTGGCCATGAACTGCTCAACCTCGTGCGTCAAGGCTTGGCAGGTCAGGGTTTTGGCGCCGAGCAAGGCGCAAAGCGTCGCCCAGGAATGCTGGGCCTTGTCGACCGGATACTCCTTCCACCATTGCTGGTAGCGGTTCTGGATGGTATCCCAATCGTTGACCTCGTGAGCCTTGATCTCGGCCACCAAGCTTTCCAGCTTGTCGCGCGGCACCAGCTGGCCGCCCAGGTTTTCCCACTCCCGGCGCCGCTCGCCGCTCAAGACCTCGGCGGCGTCGTCGAAACAGATATCGCCGCGATTGGCGAAGTAGTCGATCAGGCTGCCGACCGCATACCAGCGTAACATGTGGCGATAGGCCTTCCAGGCTCGCCGTGGCTTGAGTAGCACGGCCGGTCGCCGCGAATTCTCGAGATCGTCGCACTGGACCACCAAGGCATCGACCAGCTCGCGCGACCCGGTCAGCAGCTCGCGGCCTTTCTTGCGCAACGATTCGACGCTGCCGACGGCCACGTTGGCCTGCTTGACCCAGGCCAGCGCCGTGCAGTGCTCCAGCTTGGCCATGGCCAGGAACATTTCTTCGGCCGTGTCCGGCGCGAAAGGCGAGAACTCGATCTGTTGTTTCTTGGTGTGGCGTTTATCACGGGCCAGGAATTTGGCCTCGTTGCGCATCAAGGCGTACATATTGTACATCCACCAGTAGGCGGGCATCACTTCCAGCACATCCTGGGCGACGTTGTTGCTCACCAAGGCAAACGGGAACTGGATGTCCAGCTCGTTGACGTAGTCGCCTTTGGCCAGAAGACAATAGCTGGCAAAGCGCGAACTATGCTTGACGGAGGTGGACAAGCCCGGCCAGAAGCCGCGGCCAGCCTCGATCTCGCCGTCGTTGGCGCGCGAATTGTGGTTGGAGCCGATGGTGGCGCCGGCTGCCATGTTCGACTGGCCCTTGACCAGGGCGGCCACCAGGAAACTGGTATTGTGGTGCTGCTCGTGGGCTGGAAAGATCAGGTTATTGAGGATCTCGCAGCAGGAAACGGTCGAATTGTCGCCCAGCACCGAGTGGATGAGGCGGGCGCCGTACTTGAGGGCCGAGTTGGTGCCCATCAGGAAGCGGACGGCCTTGCAGCCGTAGAACACCCGGCAGCCGTAACCGATGATGCCGTTGACCAGCTCCACGCCTTCGCCGATCTGGGTACGCGCCAGGTCGGTGGACTTGATGGTCAGGTTCTTGAGCTTGTTGGTGCCCTTGATATAGGCCGCCTGGCCAATCTTGACATCCTTGATGATGCGGTTGCTTTTGAGGACGCTGGCGGCGCCGATAACGCCGTACTCGCCACGCTGGCTGCCGAATTTGGCCTGCGTCATGTCCTTGAAGCGCTCCATCAGTTGTACGTCCTCGCGGCGCCGGGCCCACAGGGCGGCGTCGGCGCAGATCATGCCGTCGAAGGCCAGGATGGAACGGCCGCCGGCCTCGTTCATGACGTCCAGCCAGACGCGCAATTCCTCGCCCTCGCCATCGCGCAGAATGCCGTTGCCCCACTTGGCGTGGCTGGTAGCATGTATCTCGTTATTGTTAAACAGGATGCAGTTATCGCCAATGATATAGTGGGAAATGTAGCTGCAGGCGTGGATGGCGCAATCGTCGCCGATATCGCAGGAGATAATGGTACTGCGCGACAGGCCAACGTTGATCATCATGTCGTGATGCTCGAGTACCTTGTGCTCCAGCTTGCCGATGCGCACCAGCCCGGCGAAGCGGCAGTGCTGTACCAGCAGCGGATCGAAAACAGCGCTGACCAGTACATGACCCCAATTGTTGCTGGTATTATGGCGGGCTTCCAGCGTGGCGATTTCGGCGGCTGTCAAGGCTCGCCAGGAACTGGCCGGCCGGGTTTGCTGGAGGTTGCGCAGGCTATATTCATCCTGGCCGGGAGCCAGGAATCGGTCTGGCACAAAACCGTAACCGACTATTTTGTCGTCGTGTATGCTGATATCGTTCATCGGGGCCACCTGTCCGGCAACCGGACGCGCATCGCCACCTGGTCACCTCCTTAAATTATAGCAGACAAACTACGATTGCGCCACGGCCGACCCGGAATACCTTTTGTATTGACAAAGACGGCGACTGCATGCAATGGTAAGCCCATGAGCGAAATCGCCTACCCCGCAGAACTAAGTATCGAAGCCGATTTACTGGATGCAGCGCGCGAAATCTATCCGCGCCTAACCGAAACAGAGAATCAGCTGCTCCGAAAACAGTATGCCTGCGCCTTCGCCAACATCCTCGGATCGCCCGGCGAGTTTGAAAAATACGTCCTTGGCAACCAGGGTGACCTAGAAGACCGCCGTCAGCGCCTGCTGGCTATTTTCCGCCAGAACGTCGGCCTGTTGCTCGGAAAAACTTGGGTGGAAGACCATGATACCCACAAAAAAGACGATGCCGAGAGCGAATTGGCCAGTTTCACGGCCGAAGTGTCCCACGGCGAATACGACCGCGCCCTGGTGCACCTGGTCAATATTTGCGACCTGATAGCCCGCCTGCTGTTCGGCGAAGACCCCGCCAACCACGATTTCCTAGATTACGTGCTGCGCATCGACCCCAAACTGGGCGTCTTTTATTGGTACATGGACCAGCTGCGCCACCCCGCCCATCCCCTGATGCCCAGCTCGGAACTGGCGATGATTCAACTGTTATTAGCCATTTATGCACTAGCAAGCTACTGAATAACCTACCATAAAAAAAAGAACCCGCCGGCTCAGCCAGGCGGGTTTCATTTTTTACAGCAACGTCTTATTGAAAACCCGGGATGAGATGCCAGGAGCCGACTGATTCGGGGCCGAAGCTGGGCTTTTGCCCTGCGAGCGTCACGAATCAGTCGGCGACGCCGCAGATCGCCCGGGGTTTCAATAAGGTTACTTTAATGCGCCCAGTTCCTTGCCCACCTTGCCAAAGGCGGCGATGGCCTGGTCGATCTGGGTTTCGCTGTGGCCGGCCGAGATCTGGACCCGGATGCGGGCCTTGCCGCGCGGCACCACCGGGAAACTGAAGCCGATGACGTAGATGCCCTCCTCCAGCAGCTTGTCGGCCATGGCGTGGGCCAGTTTCTCGTCGTACAGCATCACCGGGCAGATTGGATGGGTGCCGGGGCGGACGTCCAGCCCGACCTTATTCATGCCCTCGCGAAAGCGCTTGGTGTTGCGTTCCAGCTTGTCGCGCAGGGCGGTGGACTCGGTCAGCATTGCCAGGGTCTGGAGGGTGCCGCCGACGATGGCCGGCATTAGGCTGTTGGAAAAGAGGTAGGGCCGGGCCTTCTGGCGCAGGTACTCGATGATTTCCTTATGACCACTGATGCAGCCGCCGGAGGCGCCGCCCAGGGCCTTGCCGAAGGTGGTGGTAATGATGTCCACCCGACCCATGACGCCGCAGTGCTCGGGCGTGCCGCGGCCGGTCTTGCCGATGAAGCCAGAGGCGTGCGAGTCGTCGACCATCACCAGGGCCTGGTATTTCTCGGCCAGATCGCAGATGGCCTTGAGGTCGGCGATGTCGCCGTCCATGGAGAAGACGCCATCGCTGACCACTAAGCGCAGCCGCTGGCCGGCGGCCGCCTGGAGCTTGGTCTCGAGGTCGGCGAAGTTGTTGTGCTCGAAAATAAAGCGCTCAGCCTTGCACAGCCGGATGCCGTCGATGATGGAGGCGTGGTTCAGGCTGTCGGTGATGATGGCGCAGTCGGCGTCCAGCAGCGGCTCGAAAACGGCGCCGTTGGCGTCAAAGCAGGAGCCGAACAGGATGCTGTCCTCGGTGCCCAGGAAGCGGCTCATGGCGGCCTCGAGCTGCTTGTGCGGTTCCTGGGTGCCGCAGATGAAGCGAACCGACGACAGGCCGTAGCCCCACTCTTCCATGGCTTGGGCGGCGGCGGCGCGAACCGCCGGGTCGTTGGACAGGCCCAAATAGTTGTTGGCGCAGAAATTGAGCACCTCTTTTCCGTTCTTGACGGCGATGAGGGCGTCCTGCGGAGTGGCGATGACCCGCTCGTGCTTATACAGTCCGTCCTGGCGGATTTGTTCGAGTTTAGTCTTGAGATCGACTTGCAATGCACCGTACATGGAAACTCCTTATGTTGGGTAAGCGAAACATCGTGGCGGATTGGCTTTGACGCGGCCATTGTAGCCTGAAGCCCCGCATCTGGCAAGCCGGAGGCAATTTCCGACGCGGTCAAACTTGCGCGCCGCCGGGTTCCGGCCTATACTGGGCTGGAGCCTGGCAGTGCCCGAGTCGCCAAGCAACCCTCAAGGCAGGACTACCCATGACCGACAACAAGCGCTTTCTTGGTAAAATCGCCCTTTCGCTGCTGCTCACTCCGGTCATCACCCTCTTCCTGGGCGAGGCCTTTACCCACCTGTATAACATCATGCTAGACGTCCCCATCAGCACCCGGCTGACCTTCACCTTCCAGAAGCCAATGATCTTTGCCCTGGTGGCGGTGCTGATCGTGGTCATGGAGGCCGCCATCCTGCTATTGCTGCAGCCCTTGGTCAGCTACCTGCGCCGCCCCGACCGCAACGACGAAACGCTCTACGCCAAGGCCCGCAAGGCAGCGCTCGGCCTGCCCTGGTTACTGATCATCGTCACGGTCGGCTTCTGGACCCTCGGCACGGTCATCTTCTACGCCCTCAACGACTGGAAAAGCCCGGGCGGCACGCCACTGGGCTGGGTGCTGGCCTTCAAAATCAGCGAAGGCATGCTCTCGGCCACCCTGAACGCCCTGATCATCAACCGCATCCTGATCGGCGCCAAGCAAGCCCTCCATATCGAACAGGTGCGCGCCGGCGAAGTCGACATCTTCAACAAGGCGCGCGACATCATCAACGTGTTGGCCACCATGGCGGCCACCATCGCCCACCTGGCTTATGTGGCCCGCTACTTCGTGGACCGCAACCCCGCCTGGCAGGGACCCCATAACGCCGTGCTAGCCCTCTTGCTGGTCGGCTTAGTCATTGGCGGAACCAGCTTCGCCATGGTTCTGCTGGCGCGCGACGAGGACAGGACCCAGACCGGCCTCTTGCGCAAGCGCATCATGGAGCTGACCGCCACCAAGGCCGCCGACCTAGCCGCCCGCGCCACCATCATCAATTTCAACGCCATCGGCGACCTGGCCGACAGCTTCAACCGCTACACCGACTCGCTGCGCGGCATGATCCAGGAAATCGTCACCTCGACGCGCAGCCTGAGCGACACCAACCAGGCGCTGTCCGGCGGCAGCAACGACCTGAAGCGGGCCGTGGCCGAGATCGCCCGCTCGGCCGGCGACATCGGCCAACTGGTGCAGGACGAGGTGCGGGCCGTCGGCTCCACCAGCGCCAGCATCGAGCAGATCGGCCGCGGCATCGACGGCCTGCAGGATTCGATCGGCGAGCAAGCCGCCATGGTCACCCAGTCCAGCGCCGGCATCGAGGAAATGATCCAGAACATCGCTTCGGTTTCCGGCAACGTCGAACAGGTCCAGAATTTCTATGTCGAGCTGCAGCAGGCCGCCGGCACCGGTCGCAAGAAAATCAACGAGGCCAACGGCTTGATCACCCGGGTGGCCCAGATGTCGGGTCTGCTGGCCGACGCCAACAAGGTCATCGCCGCCATTGCCAGCCAGACCAACCTCTTAGCCATGAACGCCGCCATCGAGGCCGCCCACGCCGGTTCGGCCGGCGCCGGTTTCTCGGTGGTGGCCGACGAAATCCGCAGCCTAGCCGAGAAATCTTCCGTCCAGTCCAAGGAAGTCAGCCACCACCTCAAGGAAGTCAAGAATTCTATCGACCAGGCCGTCACGGCCGCGGCCGACGCCGAGCACGGCTTTGAGGCCGTCAATCAGCTGATCGACACCGTCAGCCGCTACGAAGACGAGATCCGCAACGCCCTGCGCGAGCAGACGGTCGGCTCTAAGCAGGTACTGGAAGCCCTGACGGCCATGAACACGGTCAGCGAGACCGTCAAGAACGAGGCCGGCGAGATGACCGGCGGCGTGCGCATCATCGTTACCAATATGCAGCAACTGCAGCAATTGTCGCAACGCATGGCCAGCGAAATGCAGACCATCGACACCGACGTGCGCAACATCAACCAGACCGTCCAGCACATCCTGAGCATGATAGCCAGCAACACGGCCGCCATCGAGCAGGTGAATGGTCAAGTCCAGCGCTTTGCGATATAGTCACTAACGGAGGCGGTTGGCCGCGCGTCGCCCTGCCTAGCCCGGCCCAAACCCGGCCGCCTCCGGGAGTTTCATGCATGATTTTCAAACGCTTCGCGCGGACAGCCTTGGTTGTCCCGCTCTTGTTGTCGCTCATCAGCCTACTCAGCGCTTGCCCGCAACCGCCTGTTATCCAGGAACCCACCGTCGAGGCCGGCCAGCGCCTGTTCTGGGTGAACGACCTGGCCGACTACGATGGTTGGCACCAGATCGGGGTCGACAAGGTCTACGAAGGTGACCGCTGCGTGGTCTGGGTGCGTCGCCTGGACGCCGCCGACATCAGCGTCAGTCTTTTAGAAGAATTCGGCCAGCATTTCGATGATGTCTCCTGGAATAATGTGACCAGCTATGTGCACCAGCCGACCGAGTTCTTCGACGACCCGAATGGTCAGGTGGTCAACATCGTCTTCTATCAGGCCGCGGATAATATCGCCGGCTACTTCTGGTCCAAGGACTTTTACTCAACGGAGACCTACGCCTACAGTAACGAAACCAATATCTTCTATATGAACATCGGGGCGGCCGTCTACAGCCAAAACCAGGCGGCAGCCACTCTCTTTACCAAGGGCACCCTGACCCACGAGTTCCAACACCTCTGCAACGCCCACTACTTCACCTTTGGCGACGGCGCCAACCGCAGCGAAATGGATACCTGGGCCAACGAACTGTGCTCCACCACCGCCGAGAGCGTTTTCTCCGGCCAGTTCCCGGTTTATGTCAACGTTTTTGAAAACGACCAAGACAACGATTTCAAATCCGGCCGAACTGATTTCCTAGCCTGGGACAAGGGCACCGCCCTGTCCGGCTTTACGCCCTACACCGTGGCCGCCCTGTTTGGCGGCTACCTACTGTCCCGACTGCCAGAGGCGGCACGGCCCAAGCTTATTCAGACTTTCCTGGCCTACACCGGACAGGACGACCAGTCGACCAATTCGGTCAGCGACCTCTTGCTGGCCCTGCAAGACCCCGAAGTCGCTTATGCCGGCGGTGCCGACTGGGTGACGTTAGATCCACTCAACCTGACCAACGCCGCTGTGGCCACCGACTGGGCCATCGTCATGGGCGGCTTTGTCCACGCCCTGACCGGTAAAGACGCTGCCTACCTGACCTACTTGCAGACGGTAGCCCCAGACGTCAGCCATATCGACGACGGCCTCGACCCGCCGACCCTGGCCGCCGGCACCACCAGCCTCAGCCTGGCCATGTCGGGCTTCGCCATCGGCCGGACCAAGGTGGCGTCGCTGGACAGTACCAGTCTGGCCGATGCCAGCACGAGCGGTAGCGCTGCCTGGCTGCTGGCCTGGAACGGAGCCATTCCGGGCAGCTTCTCCAGTCCAGTTCTGAGCAGCGCGGCAACCTTCGCCGCCGACGAGTTCCTCGCCCGGCCGGCCGTTGCATCCCCGCTCAGCCGCGACCTGACAGAATCAGGCTACCCGACCTGGGTGCGCGACAGCCCGACGGCGGCCGACACGACCGCGACGGCTACTACCCGCCAGCTCAGCGTATTCATCCCGGGGCTCGGCAACGTCGGCAATCCCTCGGATGGCACCACGGACGGCCACCTCTACGGCGCCTATGCGGCCCGGCCATGAGGCGGCTGCCCAGCAGGCTAACGGCCGCCAGCCTGCTCCTCGGCCTCGGCCTGAGCCTGCTCCTGGGCCTGGGCTTGGGCCTGCTGGCCTGTAACGGCTGCGCCGGCCAGCGCCCGGTCGCGGCCACCGGCGACGCCGCGGCCACCGATGGCCCGGTGGTCTGGCTGCAAGGTATCATCCGGCTGGTGGGCAGCGAGCCTCATGCCGAGGCCGTCCTGACCGTGGCCCCGGCGGCCGGCGACCCAGCTGGCGTCAGCCTGGATTACTACCTGACCGGACCGCTCAGCCAAGAGGCCCAGTGGCTGGCAAACCAGTCGGTGGCGGTTTACGGTCGCACCCGGCAGCTGGAACTGCGCCTAGCCGGCAGCTCCGGCCGCACCCGGCTGCGCCATGAACTGTACGCCGAGATCATCCGGCCGCAACCCTGATTCAGCCCGGCCCGATGTGCTATACTGCCGCACCATGAGTACCAAGCGCAGCCCCCGGGCAAGTTCCAAACCCCGCACAGGCCACCTGCCGGCCGGCCGCCCCGGCGGCCAGCCCGACCGCGCGCCTCAATCGCCCACCGACCGGCCAGCCAGGCGGTGCCCAGCTCGGCCTGACCGAGCCAACGGGCCAGTCAGCCCCCGACGGCCAGCTCCAACCGGCCGCGCCGAGCATCCGGCCAGCAGTCGACCAAGCCCGGCGGCCAGCGGCCGCTCAGCCGCCGGTCGGCCCATCCGGCCACCGCGTCCCGGACAGGTGACCTTCCTGTACGAAGACAAAGATATCATTGCCGTGGACAAGCCGGCCGGCCTGCCGGTGATAGCGCCAGAGGGCAGCCGCTCCCGCAACCTCCTGGATCTGGTCAGCCGCCACATCCAGCGCCACAACCCCAAGGGCCGGGCAGCGGTAGTACACCGCCTGGACCGCGACACCTCCGGCGTGTTGGTCTTCGCCACCAACGCCCGCGCCAAAACCGCCCTGATGGGCAACTGGCAGGAGCTGGCCACCCGGCGCTGTTACGTGGCGCTGGTGGAAGGTTCTCCGCCGGCTGAGGACGGCCTGCTCGACTCCTGGCTGCTGGAGCTCGGCCCCAGCCGGGTGGGCCAGGTGGCCGCCGGCACGCCCGGCGCCTTGCGCGCCCTGACCCATTACCGGGTGCTGGAGCGCTACGAGCGCCACTGCCTGTTGGAACTGGAACTGGACACCGGCCGTCGCCACCAGATCCGCGTCCAGCTGGCCGCCATCGGCTGCCCGGTGGCCGGCGACGCTACCTACGGCGCCCGGACCGACCCGGCTGGCCGGCTCTGCCTGCACGCCAGCCGGCTGGAGCTAGAACATCCTTTTTCTGGCCAACGACTGGTACTGGAAAGCCAGCCACCGAAGTTCCTGCCCGGCCGACGCCAACGCTAACCGGCGCTACCGACTACTGACAGCACCGCGTGTTGACGCTGCCGGAGACGGCAGGCTATCCTGAACGCACCATGAATAGACCAGATTTGTCGGCTTGCAAGGGCCAAAAAATAGCCGTCGGCCTGTCTGGCGGCGTCGACTCCAGCGTCAGCCTGCTCTTACTGCGCGATGCCGGCGCCGTAGTCAACGGTATCACCATGAAGATCTACTCCGGGCGGCTGCACCACAAGCTGCCGGATACGCTCGACGCCTGTTACGGCCCCAACGAGGCCGAGGATATCGACAGCTGCCGCGATTTGTGCGCCCGCGAGGGCATCCCCTATCAGGCGCTCGACCTGGCCACCGAGTACGAAAGCCAAATCCTCGATTACTTCAAGGCCGAATACCAGGCCGGGCGCACTCCCAACCCCTGCGTACGCTGCAATATTGAGATGAAATTCGGCTTCCTTTTGCAGCGCGCCCGCAGCGCCGGCATCGCCTTTAACCGCTTCGCCACCGGCCACTACGCCCGCCTCGGCCAGCGCGCCGGCATCACGCACCTACGCACCGCCGTCGACACTGCCAAAGACCAGACCTACTTCCTGCATCGCTTGAACCCAAGCACCCTGGACGGCGTTGTCTTCCCGTTGGGTGGGCTGACCAAGCCGGCGGTGCGTGAGCTAGCCATCTCGTACGGTCTGGCCGCCATCGCCGCCAAGCCGGAGAGCCAGGATTTTGTGGGCGGCGACTACAGCCTGCTTTTTGACGACCAGCAGCCCGGCGACATCGTCGACGAGAGCGGCCAGGTGCTGGGCCGGCACAAGGGCATCGTCCACTACACCATCGGCCAGCGCCGCGGCATCGGCATGAGCCTGGGACCAACGCCGATGTACGTCCTGGCCCTGGATGCGGCCCACAACCGAGTAGTGGTGTCCGCCAACGCCGACCTGTTCGCGGCCGGCCTGGAAGGCAGCCAGGCCTTGGTGCACGACCCGGCCCTGCGCTCTGGCGAGTTCCGCGCCCTGGTGCGCATCCGCCAGAACCACCGTCCGGCCGGAGCCGTCCTCGCCCTCCGCGACGGCCAGGCCAGCATCCGCTTCGATGACCCGCAACGCGCCGTGGCGCCCGGCCAGTCGGCCGTTTTCTATGACGACGAGGGGTTCGTGCTGGGTGGCTGCGTCATCGACCGCGGTATCCGCCTGCCGGCTCAGGCCTGAGAGACGGTCTCTAGGCTGGTGATTAGGTCGGCGACTGGAGCCTTAATGAGGTCAGCCGCGGACTGGCCGGTCGCGGGCCACTGGCTGCCCAGGCTGATGGCTGGCTGGGTTGATAAACGGCGCAGGCAGGCCAGGAAGGTGGCCCGGTTCACCGAACCGGCGCCTAAAGCCGACTTGTAGTCCATGGGCATGCCCAAGTCCCACAAGCTAACGCCGTGTTGGCGCAGAGCGGCTGCCAGGGCCGCCAGCTGCACAGTGCCGCTACCCGACGGGCCGCGAAAGCCGCTCAGGCTGGTGTAGATGGCGCCGGCCTGGTATCCGATCTCGCCGGCCACCAATAGTTGGCCAGCCGCTACTGATTGGCCGGTCGCCAGGCTGGGGTCGTCGGCCCCCGCTTCGTCCCGCCACAGCTCCACCGAAACGAAACGCAGGCTACCCGGCAAGCCGGCGGCCGATGCGGCGTGCAGCCGCTTGAAAGCAGCCACCAGCGGCGGGGTCAGCCAATCGCCGCCATGCGCCGCTACGCAACGGTCCAGCGTCATATCGAAGGCCTGGTTGAGCGTCAGCCGATAGCTACTGGCCTGGCGGCGCGCACTGCGGCTGGCATGACAGGCTTCCGGGACAAGCAGGCAGCGAAAGAGATGCAGCTTGGGTGTCAGGAAAATCTGGCGCCTTCGCCAGCTGCCGGAATCAAAGGTCGCCGGCCCTTCGCCGCGACTGAGCGCGACGGGTAGCTCGGCGGACATCGGCATGAAGCCAGCCAGGCAGAGGTCGACGATCCGCTGATCATCAAAGAATTCGGCGAAGGCAAATTCCTCCGGCCAGGCTTTAGCCGTCAGCTGACGGGCACAGGCCGCGAAATCGTCGGCCGCGTCCAGCCAAGGCCGGCCCAAAAGCCAGCGCATCAGGCGGCCATACTCAGAAGCCGAGCCGTTCGCCGATAACGATGACGGTAAAGTCGCTGGAACTCGGCCGCTTGCGCAGCACGCCGTAGGCCCGGCAGATGCGGCCGTCGCCGTCGCAATCCATGCAGTAGCCTGATTTGACGCAGGGGTTGGCCTTGTCCAGTCGCTTGTTGTTCATCGGCGCGGCATAGAGCTCCACCCGGTTCCAGGCTTCCTCCAGATCAACCACGATCTTGTTGACGCCGACGATGACGATGGTCTTGTCCGGTCCGAAGGTCAGGGCAGCCAGGCGGTTGCCGTTGCCGTCGACGTTGAACAGCTGCCCGTCCAGGGTGACGGCGTTGCTGCTGGAGATAAAAACATCACTGGTCAGCTGGCTGCGCAGCACCTTACGGCGGGCGGCGGCGTCGAGCGACGGGTCGGCGTGGTCCAAGAGCACACAGCCGGCGTCGATGGCCATTTGCCGGATATCCAGCTCGTGTACCGTCATCGAGCCGCCAAAGCCGATGGTGGCTCCGGAGCGCAGCCAGGGCAACACTAGGGCTATAGCCTCCTCGCGCCCGGCGCAATAATGCGCGTCAAAGCCGTTGGCCTTGAGGGCGCTAACGGCGGCTAGGCCCAGTTTCTCGGCTTGCCAAAAGTCGATCGATTCCATGCTATCCTCCCTGCGAACTAGTCGGTCTTTTTGGTGGCGTGGTGGCCGCCTCCAGCGCGCCTAGCCAGGCCAGCGCCTCGTCGCGGTTGGCGCCGCACATTTCCCGGCTGGGCTGGAATGACAGGCAGATGTCCGGCCGCCCGGCTTGCCCGAACACGGTGCAGCGCAGATCGGGGGTCAAGTAGCGGCAGGATTCGCCGGCGGCCTTCCCGAGACTGGAGATGGTAACGGCAATGCAACAGGCGCCGCAGCCGGGCCGGCAAGCCAAGCTGGCATCGGCCTGGCCCAATCCGGCAGCGGGACTGTCTGATCGTTCTTCAGTCATTGCCGACTAGTATAACACAGGCCGCTGGCAATGCAATATCCGCCGGCCTGATTATTGGGGAGCCGGGCGGCTGGAGCCATCGGAGCCCCCCTTGGCCAGGCGCCCCTTGCGCAGCTCGGACAGGAATCCCTTGATGAGGTGCATGGCAATCAGCCAGGAGGTGCCGACCGCCGTCAGGCTGGCAAAGCCGTGGATGACGCCCGGCAAGCGGTACTGCCAGACTGGCACCTCAGCTTGACGCAAGCGGGCCGCCCAGGCCTCGCCCTCGTCGCGCAGCACATCATGGTCGGCGGTCAGCACCAGAGCCGGCGGCAGGTGGCCGACCTCCGGGGCCAGCAGGGGCGAGACCAGCGGGTCGGCACGTAGCTCCTCATCCGGCACATAGCAATCACGGAACCACTCCATGTCGGCCTTTTCGAGGATGTAGCCATTGGCGAAGCGGCGATACGACTCGGTATCCAGGCTGGCCAGGTTGGTAACCGGATAGAGCAGAACCTGGCCGTCGGGTTGTTTGAGGCCGAGCTGGCCGAGCTTGAGGCATAGGGTGGTGGCCAGGTGGCCGCCGGCGCTGTCACCAATGACTAGGAAGGGCAGCTGACCGGGTAGCGGCGAGCCCAGCACTTCGGCCAGGCTAGCCAGGGTGCCGGCGTCGTTCAGGCGCTGCAGGTCCAGCCAGGCGCCCAGGGCGTCCTCCAGGGCGGCCGGGAAGGTGCTTTCCGGGGAGAGGCGGTAGTCGAGCGACACCACCACGCTGTTGGTGTGCATACAAAGCAGGCGGCAGAAACTGTCGGCGGTATCAAGCGAGCCGAGAACGTAGCCGCCGCCGTGCAGATACAGGAACATCTGACGCGGCTTGAGGAGGTGGGGTATGTAAAAGTGGGCCGGGCGCCCGGCCAGGATGAGCGGGCTGAAGGCTATGCCGTGCGGTACCATTTTAGAAACTAGGTTGACGTCCTTCTGCAAATTGGCTCGCCGCAGGACTGGGTCCCAGCCGCGCGGCGACTTTTTTTCCTGGATATTCCAGAACAAAACGGCCATAGCCAAGGCGGGCTCGAGTCGGTGCAGCGGCTCGCGCTGGCCAGTAAGGCGGCCACTGGCCAGCGCGTCGATTTTACTTTTTAACATATAGCCCCTCTCTTAACAAAACTTGGGCAGCCTCATCTTAGCCGCTGCGGCCTGGTTCGCTGCTCAGTCTTCCCAGATGGCCACGCTAAACAGGCCGTGGCTGTCGGCCACGCCGCGGAACATGCCGGCCGAGTTGTAGGCCAGTTGCCAGTTGCCATCTCGGTCCACGGCTATCAGGCCACCGTCGCCAGGCTGCAGGGTACGGTCGATCAGCTGCCGGCAGGCCGCTTCCAGGCTGCTGCCGGCCAGGGTCATCCGGGCATGAATATCGTAGGCCGCCACATGGCGCATGAACTGCTCACCGGTGCCGGTACAGGACACGGCGCAACTGGCGTTGTTGGCGTAGGTGCCGGCGCCGATGATCGGCGTGTCGCCCACCCGGCCGAATTTCTTGTTGGTCAGGCCGCCGGTGCTGGTGGCGGCGGCCAGATTGCCCTGACGGTCCAGGGCCACCGCCCCCACCGTACCCTTGGCGTCGTCATGGTCGCGCTGCACCGCATCGGCGGCGCAAGCCTTCTGCCATTGCTCGAAGCGGAAAGCGTCGTCGAAGTACTGGTTGGCTACCAAGTCCAGCCCCTCGGCGTGCGCCCAGCGGTCGGCGCCATCGCCGGCCAGCAGGATATGCGGCGACGTTTCCAGCAGGCGCCGTGCCGCCCGGATGGGATTGCGAATGACCGTGCAGCCGGCCAGGGCGCCGCAGGCCAGATTGCGGCCGTCCATCAGGCAGGCGTCGAGCTCGTGCCGGCCCTGACTGTTGTAGACGGCGCCTTTGCCGGCGTTGAAGCAGGGGTTATCCTCCATGGCCAGCGCGGCCGCCTGAACCGCGTCCAGGGCCAGCCCTCCGTCAGCCAGGACGGCCTGTCCGGCTTCCAGGGCGGCGGCCAGGCCGGCGCGATACAGGGCGACCCGCTGTGGGGCGGTGTCGCGGCTGATGGTGCCGGCGCCGCCATGGATGCAAATAACGAAGTCCGGCCGCGTGCCGCTCATACCGGCTCTCCGTTTTCGAAATAAAGCGTTTCGGACAGCTCGGTGAATACCACGGTAACAAAGTCGGCCGAACCGCGCAGTTCCTCGCTCAGGATGACCGCCACCCGGCGGGCGATGTCCGGCGGGCGGGGAAACCACAGCACCGTGACAAAAGGATTACCGGCGATACGCTGGCCGTCGCGGATGGCGGTTGCCGGCTCGTGTTCGATGGTCAGCCAGTCGCGCTGGCAGCCGATGGCCGCCTGCAGGCGGTCGACCAGGCGGATGGAGGCAGCCGTCAGACGCTCCAACTCGATATTGCGGATACGGAGGTGCGGCATGCGTGCTCTCCTTGGTTGAGGCTAGGCGGCCGGTCAGCGGCGACCGGTCAGGGCCGGCTGGAGCAGCTGGTCAGCGGAGGGCTTCCTCGAGCTGGGACTTGGTGATAAAACCCAATTCAATCAGGATATCGCCAATCCGGGTGCCAGGTCGGTCCTTTTGGGCCGTCAGGGCCTGATCCAGTTGTGGCTGCGTTAGTAATCCCTTTTTTATCAATACTTCCCCGAGTGGCATGGTCACCCCTTGCGTTGTTGATAAAGCTATTCTACTCCCATATTGATGGACACGCAACCACAAAGTAGACGATGGCTCAGGGCAGTTGCCAAAACCAGTCCTCATCGCCGTAGCGACGGAAGGCCAGCGCCTCTTCCAGATGCTCCGCTGTCAGGGCAGTCTGGCCAGCCAAGTCGGCGATGGTCCGGGCGACCCGCAAAACCGAGTGCCAGGCCCGCGCCGACAGGCCGTCGGCCTCCACTCGGGCAAAAAAGCCGGCAGCGCCGGACAAGCCGGCCAGACAATGGCGGTCGATGGCGCCCGTGCCAAGCTGGCCATTAAGGGTGAAGTTCTGGCCGCGGTAACGCTTTGCCTGGATGGCGCGGGCCGCGCTTACCCGCTGGCGTATGGCAGCGCTCCCTTCAGCCGGGCCGCCAGCCAATTCGGCGGCGCTGGCCGGCTGTAACGGCACCCGGATATCGACGCGATCCAGCAGCGGCGCCCCCAGCCGCTTCCAGTAGCGGCGAATCTCGTCGGCCGAGCACAGGCAAACGCTACTGCCCCGGCCCAGGTTGCCGCAAGGGCAGGGGTTGCAGGCCAAGAGCAGCGTAAAGCGCGACGGATAGCGGACGGTGCGGTCGGCCCGCGTGATACTGATATAACCAGCCTCCAGCGGCTCGCGCAGGGCCTGCAAAACGTCGCTGCGGAACTCCGGCGCCTCGTCTAGGAACAGCACGCCGCCGTGCGCCAGGCTGATCTCACCAGGCTTGAGCTGCTTGCCGCCGCCGACGATGCCCTCGGCGCTGGCGCCGTGGTGCGGAGCGCGAAAGGCCGGCCAGCGCAGCAAGCCGGCGCCGGCGGGCATGATGCCGGCCAGCGAGTGGATCTTGCTGGTCTCGATGGCCACGGCCTCGTCCAGCGGCGGCAACAATCCGGGAAAGCGCTGGGCGGCCATCGTCTTGCCGGCTCCGGGCGGCCCGAAGAGCAAGGCATGATGCCCGCCGGCGGCGCAGATTTCCATGGCCCGGCGCAGGCGGGTCTGTCCCCGCAGTTCAGAAAAATCCGGCCAGTCCGGGAAAGATGGCGCCGGATCGGCCAGCGGCGTGGCGGCGCCAGGCAGGCAGGGGGCCTGCACCGTCAGCCGGTAATCGGCGGCCGCCTCGCCGCCGCGCAGGGCGGTGCACAGCCGGACGGCCTGCGCCATATCCGGCAAGGCCCAGGCCCGGTCGCCGGCCAGCACGGCCGCCTCGCGCCAATTGGCCGGCGGCACGATGCAGGCCTCGATGCCGGCCTGGTGGGCTTCGGCCACCGCCGGCAGGACGCCGGGCACCGGCCGCACCTGGCCGCTTAGCTCTAGCTCGCCGACCGCCAGCACCGCCAACGGCAGGTCGGGCAACTGGCCGGACGCCACCAGGATGGCCAGGGCGATGGACAGGTCGAAGGCCGCGCCGCCCTTGCGCAGGCCGGCCGGCGCCAGGTTGACCAGCACCTTGTCCAACGGAAACTCGTGGCCGGCGTTACGCAGGGCGGCGCGGATGCGGTCGCGGGCTTCCTTGATGGCGCCGTCCGGCAAGCCGACGATGTCGACCGTCGGGATGCCGCGCCGAATATCGACCTCCACCTTGACCAGTTGCCCGCCGTAGCCGAGGGGTTCGTATGAGTAGATTTGCATGGCAGTCTCCTGCCAGTAGGAACGGGCTGCTTACGGGCGCCGCTTACTTAACGGCGGTTGTAGCGGCGCAGAAGCAGCAGGAAGGCGGCGCTGAAGAACAGCCAAGGCAGGTTAACGAACACGAAAGGCAGGACTGGCTGCCCCAATAAGGTCGGCCAGTCCGCCGGCAGCAAGCCGAAATGGATCAGGATATTATAGAGGATATCGGCATAGCCAGCGATGACGCCGATGACAAACAGCATCCAGGCGGCGTCACGCACCCTGGCCCAGACGGCGATGGCCAGAAAAGTGGCCACCGCCATAACCAGGAGGCGTGAACTGAGTACCAGGACAGCCGTGTCGATCAAGCTCCCGCCCCTTACGCCAGGAAGGCGTCGAGATCGATCTCGCCGCCGACGGTGGGCATAGTGATGCCCCAGTTGGCCAACACCGCCGGATGCAGTTCGCCGAAAATACCGACCGGCTGGCCGCGCAGCAACAGCGTGGCCTGGCGGCCAGCGATGAAACGCGGGTCGTCAGCCTCGGCCACCGCGTAGTCGTGCCCCAGGAAGTACAGCGCCGCTGACATCAGGCTGGCCGCCTCGTTGAAGTCCGCCGCCGGATGGGCGGAAAGGAAGCCGAGCCGTTGCCGGGTAAGCGTGCCGTAATTGGCCTTGCCGTCCAGGAAGGCCACCTTGCCGGCCTCGAAGATGCGGTGCGGATACGGCGCCTTGCTGGAAACCGCTTCCGATTGCAAGAGGCAGGGCAGGATGGACGGCCGGACGATCTCGTAGTTTTCGGTCATGGGGTTGGAAATGCGCACCACGCCCTCCTCGCCCAGGTTCATGCGCTGCAGGTAGTCCTTGCGGCTTCCAAGATAGTTATAAATCATTTCCTGATAGCCGAGGCCGACGAAAAGGTCCTTGGCTTGGCGCGACAGCTGCTCGATGGGCGTCAGGCGGCCGATGGTAAAGTCGTGCGGGCGCTGCGGCAGGAAACTGTCCATGCCGCGGCCGATCATGACGTCTTCCACCAGATCGACCGCGTGCAGGAAGTCGTTGCGGTAGGGCGGCGGCATGGCGCGCACGTACTGGCCGTGCAGCTCGCTGACCATGCCCATGCGCAGCAGGGAGGCCTGCATCAGCTCGGGGCTGATGCTGTCGCCCAGCAACTTGCTGACGCGGCCGGCATCGACGGTGGCCGGCACCTGGAAATAGTATGGGAAGACGACGCTGCGCCCCAATGGCGTGTCGAAATCATAGTCGACGCGCACCGGCTTGATGGCGTAGCCTGAGTCGGCGAAATCGCAGGCCACGATGTTGGCCGAGAGGGCCAGGGCCAGGATGTCGCTGCCGGTAAACTCCACCAAGAGGTCATGATCGCCCACCTGGACCGCGCCCAGGTCGTTGCTGTTGATGATGGGCGGGAAGGACAGGATGCGGTCGTCGGCCCCGGACAAGAGCGGATAGACGGCGCAGCCGTCGAGGATAAAGCCGAATTCCTTGCCCTTGGGATGCTCCTTAAGGATGCGGGCCAGGTCCATCGGCTCGTCCATGGCCAGCGGCGCGAAGCTGGCGGCGTCCGGCCGCACGGCGTGGTAGCGCACCGGCCACTTGATGAGGTCGATGCGGTACAGGCCCATGGAAACCGAGCGGCGCTTGCGGCCGAAATTCCAGCACAGCTTCTCCTGGGTCTGGATGACGTCACGCAGCATGGCATCAACGATGGCCTTGCCCGAAACGACGAAGGCCGCCAGGAAGGGGCGCACCGCCTCCACCGAGCGGTCGACGCGGATGGCGAATCCAGCCGGCTTAGGCGCGCCTTCGGTTGAAAAGAAATCGTAACTCGGCGCCACCCCCCGCTTCCAGCTGCGCAGCTGCCGGGCCAGGCCGGCGGTGGACCACAGGTCCGGGCGGTTGGTGTCGTTCAGCTCGATCTTGATGACGCGGTCCGCCGCCGGGCCGCTTTGGTCCCAGCCGTCCAGCTCGGCCTTGGCCACCGGCAGCAAGGCCTCCAGGGCGGCGGCGTCCAGCTTCTCGCCGAGCAGCTCGAAGAACAGTTCCTCGTTGACGTCTATCTTTGGCATGGTCTTATTCCTTCTTCCCGGCGGAAACGGCCGGCTGGCCGGGGACGAGCCCGGCGCGGCGCAGGCGCACGCTGTCGATGTCGTAGCTGAACAGCTCGCGGATGTCGTTGAGGCCCAGGGCCATCAAGGCCATGCGGTCGATGCCGATACCCCAGGCCAGCACCGGCACGGTGACGCCTAGCGGCTCGGTGACCTCCGGCCGGAAGATGCCGGCGCCGCCCAACTCGAACCAGCCGAGCACCGGATGCTTGATATGCACCTCGACCGACGGCTCAGTGAATGGAAAGTAACCAGGCACGTACTTGACTTCCTTGGCGCCGGCTACCTCGACGGCGAACATTTCCAGGAACCCCAGCAGGGTGCGCAGGGAGACGTCCTCGCCCAGCACGATACCCTCGGTCTGGTAAAAGTCGGACAAGTGGGTGGCGTCGACCTTGTCATAGCGGAAGCAGCGGGCGATGCCGAAATACTTGCCGGGCACCTCGGCGGTGGGCAGCTGCCGGGCCGACAGGACCGTGCCCTGGCTACGCAGCACCAGCCGCTTGGTAAAGTCGCGGTCGAAGCCGTAGCGCCAGCCGCGCGAGCCGGTGTTGCCGCCGTTCTCATGCGTGGCGGCCACGCGGGAAAGATAGGGTTCCTCGATGCTCTTGGCGCGCTGCGGGTCGGCCACGTAATAGACGTCGTGGATGTCGCGGGCGGCGTGGAACTGCGGCATGAACAAGGCGTCGCCGTTCCAGAATTCGGTCTCCACCAGGCCGCCGTCGAATTCCTGGAAACCGAGTGAAACCAGCTTGTCCTTGACCGAGTCCAGGAATTGCACGTAGGGATTGTGGCGGCCAGGCAGCAGGCGGGCCGGCCGGCTGCTGATGTTATAGGTGCGGAAACTGACGTTTTTCCAGCTGCCGGACTCCAGGATATCCTGGGTGATGGCCCCCAGCTCGTCCCCGGAGACGCCTTGGGCGCGCAGCACGGCCGTCACCTCGGCGGCGGCCGGCAGCAGGCTCCACAGCACGGTTTCGCGATCGGCCACCCGGAAGGGGGCATCGGCCGCGCCGCGCTTCTTGGCCACCTCGGCCAGCAAGGCCAGCTGCTCGGGTACAAGGCTGGCTTCCTCGAGCAGGCCGCCCTCGGCTTGGGCCCGGGCCAGAATCTGGCGCAGCAATCTGGAGCGCAGCGCCTTGTGGGCGTCCAGCAGGCTGACCCGCTTCTCGGCGTCCATGGTCACGACGCCTTCCTTGGCCAGCTTGCCGTAGGCGGTACCGGCGTCCTTCTGCTCCATGCCAATGGCCTGGCAGATAGCCGGCATGGCCAAGGCCCCCTGTTCACGCAACAACTTGACGATGCGCTCCTCGGGGCTACCCTGCTCCAGCCAGCTAACGCCCAACGGCGTCACCTCGTACACCAGGCGGCTGGAACGGCTAGTCTCGGCGGCCAGCTGCTTGGCGACCAGCCAGGCGAAAGCCTGATTGGCTTGTCCTTCAACATACGCCAGTTCGGTTATCAAACGCGCGGCGCTCAACACGTCGCCAGGCGCAAAATACAGCAGCACCTTTATTTCCAGCGGATGAAGCCCTCTGAGCAGGGATTGTACTTCCATGATTGTCACTCCTGAATCGATGCGTCGCGACCGGGCGGACCCTATGCTGGGCCGGGCCACGGGCCGGCTAGTCAGTTACAATAGATATTGTCCGAATTCGTCGCCGGCGTCAATTGCCTGCCAGGCTTTTTAATCAATCCATGACCCTTGAGGCCATCCATCACCACCTCAACCGGCTTTTCAAGGCGCACATGGACGCAGTAGCGGCCCTTGGACAGCACGGGCAAGTCCCGCAGGGCCGCCCAATCCACGAAGGAGGTCGCCTTGCCGTGGGCTACCGAAAAGTAACCGATATTCATCGAGGTGACATTATGGAAGAAATGGCTGCCCAAGGATGATTCGACGCTGAAATCAGGCAAGTCGGCTTCCACGATGGCCTTGACATTGGAAATCTGGGCGAAGCTGACCGGTATGCCCAACCAGCGGTCGCGCGTACCCCAGCGGCCGGGGCCGATCAACACGTATGGCCGGTTTTCGGCCGTCAGCAAGGCGTTCAGATCGCCCACCTCGGCGGCGATGGCCTCGGTGGCGGCCCGGTCGAAGCGCTCCGGGTCGACGTAGATGATATCGGCGATGCCGGCCACGCTGCCATTACCCATACAGCGATCGGTGAGCAGGAGGCAGTCGGCCGGGTCAACCGTGGGCAGGTCAATGTTGACGCGCTCGGCGTTCTGGATCAGCGGCTTGACCTGTAGTAAGTAGAAAACCGGTTCAGCGGCCGCCATTCCACTGGCTATCGCCGCGCCGCCGGTTACCGCCGGGCCGCCGGCTGTCACTGCCTCGGCGCAGAAATCGATGGCGAACTCGATCTCCACCGGCACGCCCATACTGCGGGCACAGACATCGAGAACGGCTTCCACCACCTTGGCGAAGGGAAAAGCCTCGTACTTGAGAATGGGCGCAAAGTCGATCAGGCGCGGCCCGCGCGCTTGGGTACCAGGTTCAAGCCGGTTATCGGCCACGTTCCAGGTGCTGGCCACCAGCGAAAAGCGCGGGTGCCGCTCGGCTTCGGCGATATCCAGCCGCTCCAGGGTGGCCGTCTCGCCGTCCACCAGGTTGAATTCGTCCTTCTCCATGTCGATAGCGTAGAACCAGCGCTGAGAACCGCTCATGCGGTGCTCGGTGGCCAACACGTCCACCTTGGGGTACTTAGGCGAAAACTGCCAGCACTGGCTGCCGCCCACCACGTAGGTTCCCAGGCCGAGCGCCGCCGTGCACAGGCCATCGGTCGGCTTAAAATAGGAAACCGGATAATAGTTATAGGACTGGGCGGTGCCCGAGATCAGCGGATAGAACCAGCGCCCCTGCCGGCAGCCGACTACTTCCTGGATGACGATGGCCATGCGTTCCTCGTCGCGCTTGTAGTGGGCGGCGTTGAAGTAGGCCTGGGCCGACTCGCTGAACAGGCTGGCGTAAACCAGTTTGATGGCGTCGCGCAGCTGGCGGACCCGTACTTCCAGGTCGGGATGGGCATTAGGCAAGAGATAGGTCTCGTAGACGCCGGAGAACGGCACCATCAGCATGTCCTCAAACAGGCCGGAAGAACGCACCGCCAGCGGCCGGTGGCATTGGCGCAGGAAATCGCGCAGCCGGTCAATCAGGTCGGCGTCCAGCAGCTTGTCCACGAAGCCGTGGCGCAAGTCGACGCCTTCTGGATGGCGGGCCAGGCTCCACAGCTGGTTAAGGTCCATAAAGCGCTCGAATTCATCGATGCCGATGAACAAGGTGTAGGGCAGCTGGATATCCATGCCCACTTGCCGGCGAGGAAAGGCTAGGTTGTCGATCAGGCTCTTGATGAAGGCCAGGCCACGGCCCTTGCCGCCAACCGAGCCATTGCCCAGCCGTCCCATGCCGCGGCCGCCGCGTGGCAGCCCCATGTCCGGAATCAAGCCTCGGCCCTTGGATTGCTCCAAGTCGTCCAGCGTGCGCCGGATGAAGTCGCGCAAGGCGGCGTGGTCCGGAAAGTCGTCGGGCATGTAGTTGCGGATGATGCGGGCGAAGCGCACCTCGCCGCGAGCCATCAGCCAGGCCGAGAAATGGTTGCGCGAGGCATGGTAGAGCAGGCTATCGGCCGGCACCCAGGTCAGGTACTCCTCGAACTCGGCCATGGTTCGGGCCCGCGCCAGCTCGGTGCCGCTCTCGTTGCGGAAGATGAAAGGCCCAAAGCCCAGATGGGCCAGGCAGAAGCCGGACAACTCCATAAAGATAGTATCGGAATTCTTGTCCAGGAAGGCCGCTCCCATCTGGTAGGCGCGCTGCCGGTTGACCGACTCGCTGGACTGGATGAGGACCGGCAGGTCGGGCAGGCGCCCCTTGGCCATCTCCAGGAAGCGGAAACCGGCCTCGGCGTCCTCCTGTCCGCCGCGCGGGAAGCGCACGTCGCTGATCACCGTCAGCAGGTTGGACTGGTACTGGTCGAACAGGACCTGGCCTTCTTCATAGTTGGTGGCCAGCAAGATCTTCGGCCGGCCACGCATGCGCAGGATCTTGGTGGCCTCCACCTGGCTCTCGTCCTCAATCAGCTGCTGGGTCTGGCGCATCAGCACCGAGTACAGCAGCGGCAGGTAGCGCGAGTAGTAGCGGACCGAATCCTCGATGAGCAGAATGACGCGCACCATGCCCACGCGGGCATCGTTGTCGACGTTGAGCATGTCCTCGACGTATTTGATCATGCCGACGAAGAGCTTCGAGTAGCCGTTCCAGACAAACACCCGGTCAATGTTTTGGAAACTGGCCGGGCAGCGGCCGCCGGCGCCGGTCAGGCTGGCGTTGTTCATGGCCAGCAACAGCACCGGAATGCCGGGCCGGGCTTCGCGAATGGCGGCTGCCGTGGCCAGCGGCTGGTCGTAGTCCAGGCCGGCCATCAGGATGACCAGGTCGAATTCGGTTTCGCGGCACTGGGCCACGGCCGATTCCGGCGTATAGGCGCTGGTGACGCGCGGCGCCGTGCTCAAGTTGAGCTTGTAGTACTCGCCGTAAATGCGCTCCGACAGCGCCCCGTCGCGTTCCAGGATGAAGGCGTCGTACAGGCTGGCTACCAGGAGTACTTCACGCACCCGGTAGCGCATCAAGTCGTGGAAAACATTGCGTTCGCGCCGCTCGCGGTCGTAGGAATCTACCAACTCGTTGAAATACATGCCGTTATTGTAGCGGCCGGCAAGGTGGCTGGCAAGGCCGGGGCGACGTCAGGCCGAGCCGCCGAGGCAAGGTCAAACCATGCCGCCGCCCGGCTCAGCCTCCTGGTGGTGGGGCGGGTTCAAGGCTGACGAACTGGTCGATGGCCAGGCGGAGCTGATACAGGTTGGGACCGCCGGCTGGTGTTGGCTGGTCGACTGAATCGGAATTCCCAGGCAGGCTCGACCAGTCGACCTCGACGGCCGGAGTTCCGAAAAAGCGGTCGCCGGCCAGATTGCCCAGCAGACGCTCCACCAAGCGGGTTGCGCCATCGCTATCCAGGCCGCTGCCTCCCGGGCCGACCAGCAAGTACCAGCGACCCGCCGTCCGGCACACGTCAAGCCAGGCGTCTTGCGCCAATTCGCCCAAATTTTCCAGCACCTCGTCTACCAGCAAGGCCAGCACCGTGGCGGCCTGCGGCGTGCAGCCGAGCCTGGAATCGAGCGAGCGGACCACGCAGCGCTGAGCCCGGCCGCTAACGCTGTCCAGCCGACAAATCACCAGTGATTCAAACAGGCGGGTCAGATCGATGCGGCCGCTGGCGGTAGTCTCCAGGAACAGCTCGTTGACGGTGGCCAGCACCTGCAGCCGACGCTGGACGGTGGCCAAGGACACTTGGCCGGCCGGCCTCCCGGCCGTTGAGTCGCCGCAGGACACGTCGCCATCCAGGCCAAGCAGGCTGGAAACCAGCTGGAGGTTGTTTTTGACGCGGTGGTTAAGCTCGCGTAACAACTCGTCCTTGTGCTCCAGAACCGTCGATAGTTCAGCCTGGAAGCGGCGGCTGTCGGCCAGCTCGGAAGCCAGGCACTCGGCCAGGACGGTCTGCTCCTGGTACGACTGACGCATACTAGCCAACAGACGATGGATCAGGAAAACCAGTATCAGCGACACCAAAAGCAGATTGGAGGATATGATGACCACGGACAGCACCGCATAGCCATGGTTCAGCCAACCGCGATCGATACAGTAGGCATACACCGCCAGCGTGGCTACAGCCAACGCCAGCTGCAGTACCACCAGGCGCCGGCGCATGAACAAGGCCGAAAGAACGATGGCGCAGCTGAACCAGATATAACCGGCGCCATTCGGCCCGGTCAGGAAGAGCACCACCGCCCCCACCGCGAAACTGAAAAAAACCAGCGCTGAAATGCGCAGGCCATCGGGCAGTCTTGGCCAGAAAGCCAGACCGGCTATGGCCAGATACACCGCGCTATCCACCACCGCGATAAGATACAAGCCGCCAGAGACGGCCGCGATCATGCTGGGTACATAGGCAATGCCGCCGACGATTACCAGGAAGCGCAGCAGTTGGTCGAGAATCAGTGTCTTTTCTTTCAGCAGGCGATCATTCATATATCCCGCGTCTCCTGACCGCGCTCCAGCCTACCTGGCAGATGACCCAGCCGATGGCGCCGCCACTCGTGGCGCCGCCACTCGTCCCATAAGTCTGGCGCATCGACTGGCCTTTTACAAGAGCCGAAACACAACGGACGAAATTTCCGGAACGCAGCAGACGGAATTTGCGGCCAGTCGGCCGTTTCCTAACGGTTTTTTCGGGGCTATAGCCTTGTTTTTCCCGATAATGGAGTTGTACACTTGCACAAACCGCTACGCCAGGGAGCAATCATGAATCCGGAACAGCTTGAGCCCAAAAACCTCTGGAAGAATTTCTTCGCCCTGTGCGCCATCCCCCACCCCTCACACCACGAGGCTGCCCTCAGTAGCTGGCTGCACCAGCAGGCCAAGGCGCTGGGGCTGGACAGCCGGCAGGATATCGTCGGCAACGTCATCGTCCGTAAACCGGCCAGCCCGGGCTTCGCCAACCGTCCCGGCATCATCCTGCAAGCCCACATGGACATGGTCCCTCAGGCTAGATCCGACAGCGGCCACAATTTTGCCAAGGACCCGATACAGCCTCGCCTGCATCCGGACAAGCCGGAGTGGCTGATGGCCAGCGGCACCACCCTGGGCGCGGACGACGGCATCGGCGTGGCCGCCATGCTCTGCTTTATGGAAGACAACACGCTGGAGCACGGCCCGCTGGAATTCCTGTTCACCGTCAACGAGGAGGACGGCATGACCGGCGCCATGGCCATCTCCAGCACCGCCCTGCATGGCAAATACCTCCTGAACCTGGACTGGGAGGACATGGACGAATTCTCGATCGGCTGCGGCGGCACCATCCGCACCCAAGCCATCCTGCACTTGCACAGCCTACCGGTAGAAGAGGGCTGGCAGTGGTTCACGGTCCGAGTAGAAGGCCTGGTCGGCGGCCACTCCGGCATCGACATCAACCGCGGCCGGGGCCATGCCGGCAACCTGCTCTGCCGCCTGCTGGAAGTCGCGCCTGGCGACTACACCATCGGCGACATGGCCTCGGGCGACGCCGCCAGCGCCATCCCGCGCGAAGCCGAGGCTCGCGTCGGCGTGCCGCCCTTCGAGACCGCCGCCTGGCAGCAAGCCTTGCGCCTGGAAGCCCAATACATCGCCGGCGAGCTAGACGATAGCGACCCGGGCTTCAACCTAGTCATCCAGCCCACCGACGCCCCGGCACAAGCCATCGACGCCGAAGAGAGCCGGATGTTCGTCAACCTGATCCAATCGCTGCCCAACGGCCTTCTGGCCATGGAAACCGACATTGCCAACGCCGTCCGTACCTCCAGCAATCTGGGCATCCTCAAGCTTAGCAACGAAGGCCCCGGCGCCATCTTCCTGGAAACGCTGTGCATGGTCCGCTCATCCAGCGACATCGAAAAGGAAGGGGTGGCCAACGAGATCGACGATATCCTGTTCAAGGCCGGCGCCACCACCAAACGCACCGTCAACTCGCCAGCCTGGACGCCGGAACCGCGCAGCGCCCTCTTGGCCACCGCCAGCCACTGCTACCAGAACATCTTTGGCAAGCTGCCAGTGATCACCGCCACCCACGCCGCACTAGAGTGCAGCCTCTTCCGGCCGGTCTATCCGCACTGGGAGATGCTGTCCATCGGCCCGACCATCCGCAACCCGCACTCGCCGGACGAGATGGTCAGCGTCGAGTCGGTCGCCCAGTTCTGGCACTTCCTGGTGGCCCTGGTTAAGGAAATCCGTTAGCCAGGCACTTGCCACAAACGCCGCGAAAAGGCTATTTTCAGGCTCATGATTCGAACTATACTATTCTTCGTCTATTTCTGGCTGTCGGTGCTCTTCGTGACGCCGCTCGGCTTTGTCCTGCTGGTGCTCGACTGGCTGCAGCTCCAATTCCTGACCCGGCCGCTGATCAGCCTGGTGGCGCGCTGGTGGGCTAAGTCGATCATCCTGGCCTCCGGCACCAAAACAGTGGTGCGTGGCCTGGAGAACATCCCCCAGGACAAGGCCCTGGTCTTCGTCTCCAACCACCAGGGCGATATGGACTTCGTGATGATGCTGGCCTACCTGCCGCGCACCGTCGGCTTCATCATCAAGAGCCAGGCCCTCTTCCTGCCCTTCATCAACATCTGGATTGCGGCCCTGGGCTCGGTGTTCCTGAACCGCGATAGCCTGGCTAAAGGCAAGCGCTCCATCGACATCGGCGCGCGTAAAATCAAGAACGGCCGCGCCCTGTGCATCTACCCGGAAGGCACGCGCAGCCGCGGCAGCCAGCTGGGCAGCTTCCGCAAGGGCAGCTTCAAGCTGGCCACCCTGTCCGGCGCCAGTATCGTACCGGTGACGGTCAACGGCTCCTGGCTGACCTGGGAAGCGCATAAACGCATCGAGTCGGCCACCATCGAGTTCACCGTCCACCCACCCATTCCCACCGCCGGACTGGAAGCCGACGCCCGCCGCGCCTTGCCGGAACGGGTGCGGGAGGCCATCCTGTCGGCCCTGCCGCCTCAGGCGCAACCCCAGACGCCGGCCGTATCAGCCGCGCCGGTAGCGCTAGCGCCAAGCGCCTTGGATTGACAGCCTAAAAGCCCCAGCCTATACTCTAACACGTTGCCGACGAGCGGACAGAGCGCCGTCGGCCGGCCTTTTTCAGGGAGGAACAATGCAGCCACTGAGTACCTTATATAGAGCCGACGTCATGGAAATGCTAAAAAAGTCCCTGGGAGCCATGACCATTACCCCGGACAACGTCTACCAGCCCGGCAACAAGGCCATCCTGCCCTATATCGACAAGATGATAGCCGACCACTTGGTGCCCGGCTCGACCATCCGTTCCATGGAAAACCTGGCCGCCCTGTCCGCCCTGGCCAGGCAGGGCAAATCCTGCCTGCTACTGGTCGAGCATTACAGCAACTTCGACCTGCCGACCTTCCACTACATGCTGCGCCAGGCCGGGCCGGAAGGCGTTGAGGCGGCCGAGAAACTGATCGCCGTGGCCGGCTACAAGCTCAATGAAACCAACCCGGTGGTAACGGCCTTCACCGAGGCCTATTCCCGACTGGTCATCTACCCCAGCCGCTCCATCCAGGCCCTCAAGGACAAGAACGCCGACCCGGCCACCATCGCCGCCGAGCAGGCCAAGAGCCAGACCATCAACCAGGCTAGCCTCAAGCGGCTCAACGAGCTAAAAACTACCGACAAGCTGATCCTGGTCTATCCTTCCGGCACCCGCTACCGCCCCTGGGATCCGTCCACCAAAAAAGGCGTCCGCGAGATCGACTCCTACATTCGGGCCTTCGACTATTTGTGCCTGGTGTCCATGAACGGCACCATCCTGTTCATCAACCCCGACGGCGGCATGCACGACGACCAGATTGGACAGGGCAGCATCCTATACGAGGTTAGTCCGCCCATCGCCTGCGCCGACTTCCGCGACTCGGTCAAAGACCAGCTGCTCGATGGCGCCGACCGCAAGCAGGCCATCGTCGATGAGGTGATGCGCCGCCTGGACGCCATGCACCAGGCGGTGGAGCCGCTGCTGCCCAAGGTCGACTGACCGCGCCACGGCCGCGCCAATCCGGCGGCCGTGACGGCAACCGGCCGGCTCAATACTGACTGTAGGGGATGATCTCGTCGACCCGCAGCCGGAGGCGCACATTGGCGGTGTACTGTCCGCTGGCAATAAAGACCCGCGGTACGGCCAGCAGCACACAGGCGCCGCGCACCAGGCGCGGTTTATTGTAGGTGACGCCGCGCAAGTAAGCGCGCAACGCTTCCTTGACGGCCGCCGTGATGGCGCCTTGGCGGACGGCCGCCCGGCTAGCCGGGTTGGGCTCCACAAAGGGCGGGAAAGCCGCATCGGCCGCCCGGCCCTGCGCCACCGGATAAATGGAACTGGTCCAAGCCTGGTAATGATAGCGGGCTGCCGGCGGCAGGACGTAGGAAATAGTCGCCCAGACCACCGAGCCCTCCAAGCGCACGCTCTCCACCCGCAAGCCCGGGTCGCCGGTCTGTAGGCCGCCGCGCGGCGTCAGGCTAAAGACCTCGGCCACCTGGCGGGTGGCGTCACTAGGCGTGTATCTAAAGTCCCAACCCCAAATCATGGCCGAAAAATGCCAGGCGGCGTCGGCCAACAAGGCGCGGGCCTGTTCCTCATCCGGGAAGCGCGGCACATAGCCGGGGCGCACCAAGCCGAAGAAGGCCTCGGCCGAGGGCGGCGCCAGCAGATCCACCGGGAACTCGCCGCGCAGCAGCGCGTCGCGATCCTGGGCCTGGAGCGCGCCAGGGGACGAGCCGGCGGCCGCGTACCGGGTCGCCAGGTTAGGCTTTGATAGCAAGCTAGGCCCGGACGGCCCTGCCCAGAAAGCGCTGAGGAGCAGACCGAGGGCGGCCAGGCGGCGCGGCGGCCGGAACGACACGCCCGGCCTACCGGATCAGCAGGCGCCGGAACGGGTTGACGTTGTGGCGGATCGGGAAATAAAGGGCCGCGAAGCCGAAGCCGGCCAAGTGCGTCAGGTGGGCGACGTTGCCGCCGAAGCCCAGCACCTGGGAGCCGATGGCCAGGGCGGTAAAGGCCAGCACCAAAATCGGCGCCCGCACCGGGATGATGCCCCAGATGTAGATCATGGCCCGCGGGCTGATGACGGCGAAGGCGAAAAGCACGGCGTAGATAGCGCCAGACGCGCCGACCAGGGGCACGCCGCCCATACCCATCAGCAGGAAGGCGAAGAGCGAGAACAGCCCGGCCAGGAAACCGGTTAGCAGGTAGAAGAGAAGAAATTCGTTGCTGCCGATCTTACGCTCCACGACGGTGCCGAAAAAGAACAGCCCCAGCATGTTGAACAAGAGGTGTTGAAAATTGGCGTGTACGAACATGTAGCTGAAGGGTTGCCACAGCCAGTGCTGGTTGACCACCAGGTCCGGGATGAGCGCCAGTATCACCCGGCTGACGGGCAGCAGGGCGTTAAGGGCGAAGACCAGGACGTTGACGCCAATCAGGATCAGGGTGGCGTTGAAGTAGCGATACTTGAATTCACGGCGCAGTAGATTGGTTAATGACATGGCACTAATGTACCAAAAGGCGGCCGGCTGGGCAAGTTGACCGGGCCGGTGTTATACTGGGGGGCGAAAACGAGCCAAGGAGCGCCGATGATACGTTACGCTCTGCTTTTCCTGCCCTACGCCCTGCAACTGTTGTGCCTGGTACACATCCTCAAGACCCACCGCGAAAGCTTCTGGATCTGGATCATCATCATGATCCCCTACGCCGGCGGCATCGCCTACCTGCTGGTCGAACTGCTACCGCAGGCCCTCTCCCGGCGCAAGCTGGAACGGCTGCACGACAGCGTCGTCAAACCCGGCAGCAAACTCAAGGCGCTGCGCCAGAAAGCCCACTATTCGCCCACCCACGGCAACCAGATCGAGTACGCCGATGCCAGTATTTAAACACGATGGCCTGGAACTCTTCTACGAAGACTCTGGCGCCGCGGCCGACACGGCCGACACGGCCGACATGGCCGACGCGAGAAAACCGCCGCTCCTATTTCTGCCCGGCCTGGGCGGCGCCAGCCAGCTCTGGCCGACCGTTATCAGCCGTTTCGAAGCCGCTTATCGCGTCATCCGCTTGGACAACCGCGGTGCCGGCCGCAGCCGGCCGCTGGATTGCGAAGTCAGCCTGGAATTGCTGGCCACCGATTGCCTGGCCCTGCTCGACCAGCTCGGCTGCCGCCAGGCCACGCTGATTGGCCAGTCGCTGGGCGGGCAGATTGCCCTGGCTGTGGCCGGTCGCGCTCCAGAACGCGTGACCGGCTTGGTGTTGTGCGCTAGCGCGCCGTGTCTGAATGAAGCGCAGCGCGCCTTGCTGCGGGCTTGGGCGGCCGAGTACCGGTCAGCCGCACTGACTGATCCGACCGGAACCGACTTGGCCCAGCAGACAGAAAGGCTGGGTCGACAGCTGGACTGGTTGCTGGCGCCGCGCCTTTTGGCTAACCCGGCCAACCGGGCAGTCGCCGTCAGGAGCAGCTTGGCCGCTTACTCGGCCGCGGCCGCCGCCGGCTACTGCGCCCAGGCCGAGGCGGCCTGCGCCTTGGACCTATGGGCCAGCCTGCCGTACATTCAAGCGCCTTGCCTGGTGCTAGCCGGCGCCGAGGACCGGCTGTTCCCGCCAGCCGACCAGGAAAAAATGGCCGCCCGGCTGCCGCGCGGCCGCCTGCAGGTCATCGCCGGCGCCGGCCACTCCCTGCCTCAGGAACAACCGCTGGCGTTTTACAGGGCGGTGGAGGCGTGGCTGGATCAGCCAAACTGACCGATGGCGATCAGCGCCCGGTTACCGGCCAGCGCTTGGCAGGCAGCGCCGCCCGCTGGCCGGGTCGCTTAATTGGCCCCCCTACTCCACGTACACCCGCTGCACCCGCGGGCTGAGCTGGCAGGTCACCTCGTAGGTGATGGTGCCCAGTCTCTCGGCCCACTCGGCGCAGCTGATTTCTTGCTCCCCGTCCGAACCCAGCAGGGTCACGGGCGCGCCGGGCTGGACGTTGGAGTCTGGCCCCAGATCGACCATGCTCTGGTCCATGCAGACCCGGCCGATTATCGGATAGCTGCGGCCGCCGATCAAGACGCGGCCGCGGTTGGAGAATAGGCGATTGAAGCCGTCGGCGTAACCCACCGGGATGGTTGCTATAAAGGTATCACGCGGCGCCACCCAGCTGCGGCCGTAGCCAATGGCCGTGCCGGCCGCCACTGGCTTGACGAACGACACCCGGCTGTGCAGGCTGAGGGCCGGCATTTGCACCAGGCCGCTATCCACCCCGGCCTGGCCGGTATACAGGCCGTAGACCATGATGCCGGGGCGGACCATGTCCAGCCAGCCGGAGCTGTGGTTGAAGACGGCGCCGGAGTTGGAGCAATGCACCAGCTCGGGCCGCCGGCCGATGGCCGCCTCGATATCCGCCGCCACGCTCTTGAAACGCTCCAGCTGGGCGGTGGTGTACGGCGCGTTGTCGTCGGACACCGGCAGGTGGGTGAAGACGCCCTGCAGCTTGAGGTGCGGGCACTCGCGCTCGATGAAGGCGGCCAGTAGCGGCGCCTCGGCCGGGGTACAGCCGATGCGGCCCATGCCGGTATCGACTTTTAAGTGCACCGGGAAGGGCCGCGCCAGCCGGGCGGACTCATCCGTCCGGCGGACGGCTGCCGCGCTGGCCTCCGGGCCGGGCCGGGCCAGCTCTAGCGCCACCGCTTCCAGGGCGCCGATGTTTTCGCGCTCACAAACGCAGGCCGCCAGGCCGGCGCCGATGGCCGCCGCCATCTCTTCCTCGAACAGCGGGCTAAACTTGAGGATCGGCAGCCCGATGCCGGCCTCTCGTAGCTCCAGCGCCTCGGGCACGGTGGCCACGCCCAGCCAGTCGGCGCCGGCCTGGGCGGCCGCCTGCGATATGGCCACGGCGCCGTGGCCATAGCCGTTGGCCTTGACGGCCACCAATATCTTGCGGCCGCCTCCCACCGTCTGCCGGATGGACCGGAGGTTGGCGCGGATGGCGCCCAGGCTGACCCGGGCGTGCGTCTGGTAGAGCATGGTTATTTATCCCTCACCACGACTTTGGCGACGTAGGGCGAGGTGGACATGGCCAACAGGGCGCCGTAACCGGGGAAGAACGACAGCTCGTCACCCACCTTGACGTCGGTGGCGGCGTCCTCGACGTCGAGGATCAGGTGGTCGGAACTGCCGCCCAGCACAGTGATGCCCTTGTCTTCCGGCTCGATGCCGTCGACTACCACGTCCTGGCGGCCGATGGTGCAGATGGCGCGCTTGCGGATGCCGCGGTCCTCGAAGTCGGTAGTGCCGCCGAAGGCGTCCTGGCCGCGCTCTCCGATCGGCACCGACGGCTTGCGGCCCACCTCGATGATCTCGGCGAAAAGGCGGAAGGTGTCCTGGCGGGTTCCCGGCCAGGGGCTGCGGTCCAGCACGTTGCGTCCCAGAATGATGGCCTCGCCGATGCGCAGGTGGTTGATCTCGGCCGGCATCTGGCCGCAAGCCAAGAGCGGCAGATTGGCGCTGTTGCCGCCGGACAGGATGTCCAGGGGAAGGCCGGTGGCCTTGCGGCACTGGTTGCGGGTATCGATCAGCTTTTGCATATTGGCCTCGCTGGGGATGACGCCGCCGTAGCAGGCCAGATTACAGCCCATGCCCAGAACCTCGAGGCCTTCCAGCCGGGCGGCGGCCTTTACCAGGTCCACAGCCTGATCGGGCCAGATACCTTCGCGCAGGTCGCCGACGTCCACCATGATGATGACGCCGTGCCTGATCTTCTCGGCCAGGGCGGCCTCGGACAAAAGCTTCAGAGTGTGCAGGCCGGAGTTCAGGCTGATCTCCGAGTTGCGCACCACCATCTGGGCCTCGCTGGGGGCCGGCAGGCGCAACAGCAGGCGAGGCAGGGCGATGCCCGACTCGCCGAGCGAGCGCAAGTTGGTGATACGGCTGTCAGCGATCATGTCGGCGCCGGCGTCTTCCAGGGCGTGGGCCACCACGTCGTGGGCGGCCGTAACCTTGGTCACGGCCGCCACCTGGATGCCGTGGCGGTGGCAGAGGTCGATGATCGACTTGGCGTTGGCCTTGATGCGTTCCGGGTACAGTTCCAGATACGGTGTGGTATAGGTCATGGTTTACTCCTATTAATTTTCGATAACTAACGATGTAGCGCCGTTCCCCGGCGCGGCCTCGGCCACCCAGCGGCGGAAGGTGGCCTGCACCTCCCCGGGGTAGTCGCCGGCCAGGGTGCCCAAGGCCGAGAAACGGTAGTCGCGGTCGATCAGGATGATGGCGTCCGGCGGCGGCATCAGGTGCTTGCCGGGGCCACTGCAGATGGAGCGCAGCGTGTCGGCCGCGCCGGCCACCCGGGTGAGGGCGCCGCCGGTGGCCACCACCCAGCGCACCGCCGAGAGGTCCTTGCCTTTAACGACGCGCTTCTTGCCGGCCGGGGTATACAGGTCGGCCATGGTGCCGGCGTGGCGGCGGGCGCCAGTCTCAACCGCCCGGGCACACAGCCAGCGCGTCAGTTCCTGCTCGCGCTCGGTCTTGGGCATGGCCTGCAAGTCGACCAGCCGGCCGGCCCAGGCCTGGTCGTTGGACAGCTCGACGATGTTGCGGGCGTTGACGAAGACACCGAGGTCGCCTTCCACCGTGCGCTTGGCCCGGGGCTCGGGCTCCAGCATCTTAGCGGTCAGCTCCGGGCTACCGTCGGTGACAGAGTGCACGTCGGTGGTGGCCCCGCCCACGTCGAAGACCAGGCAGTCGCCCAGCGCGGCGGCGAACAGCTCGGCGCCACGCAGCACCGCCCCCGGCGTGGGCAGGATGCCGTGGCTGGTCAACCCGGCCAGGCGGGCCATGCCCGGCGCGTGGATGATGTGCCGGCCGAAGACCTCCTGGATGACGTAGCGCAGCGGCTCGACGTTCAGCTCGTCGACGTCCGGAAAGACATTCTGGGCCAGCAACAGCTCGACGCCGTAATCGGCGCAGATCTGGCTGACCAGGCCCTGGGCGGCGACGTTGCCGGCGTAGACCAGCGGCACGCCCAGGTTCAGCCCGGCCAAGCGGCGGGCATTCTCGACCACGATCTTCTTCTCGCCGTAGTCGACGCCGCCGGCCAACAAGATGATATTCGGTTTAATGGCCCGAACCTCGGCTAGCTCCAGGTCGTCGAGTTCGCCGGCCGTAACCAGCTTGACGATAGCGCCCGCCCCCAGCGAGGCCTCGCGCGCCGCCCGGGCGGTCATGCTGTAGGTCAGGCCGTGCACCGTCATGCGCAGGCCGCCGGCCGCCGAGCTGTTGACGTACACCTCCGGCTGGCCAAAGTCGCCCGAGTAGCGCGACAAGAGGTCGGCCCGGGCGGCCTCGACGCCGATGCCGACGTCGCCGGCGGCGATGGAGGTGGGCGCGAAGCCCTGGGCGGCGTGCTCGAAGCCGCCCCAGGCGGCGCGCCGGAAGCCGTTGACTTTAGTTATGGTAGAGCCGACCTCGATGGTCAGCAGTTCCAGGGGGGCACTCACTTCAGTTCCTGCTTTCCGAGGAGGGCGGCCGCCGGCCTGGCGGCCACCCTCCTTATCAACTTATAACTGCTTGCGTTCCTTCAGCGTCTTGACGATGGCGTCCACCACCTGGATGCCCTTGGTGCCGCGGCCGAAGGTGGCGTCCAGGCCGGTTTCCTTGGCCATGTCGCGGTTCACCTGGGTGCCGCCGGCGATCAGCACGATCTTACCGCGGATACCCTTCTCCTTACAGAGGTCGGCCAGCTTGCGCATGTTCTGGCGGTGCACGTCGGAGTGGCTGATGATGGTGGAGATCAGGATGGCGTGGGCGCCGGTTTCGATGGCGGCGTCGACCAGTTTGGCCACCGGCACCGAGGTGCCAAGGTACTTGTATTTGACGCCGTACTTCTCGATGCCGCCATGCTTGATGTCCAGGATCTCGCGTAGGCCGACCGAGTGCTCGTCTTCGCCGACCGTGCCGGCCACCACCTTGATGCCCAGCTGCTTGACGGCGGCGCGGATCTCTTCCTCCGGCAGCATCTCCACCTTCGGCGGAATCTTCAGGCTAGCCTTGTCGATATCGAAGCTGGTCTTGCCCTTCACTTCCACGAAGCAGCCCTCGGAGGGGTGCATCGGCGTCAGGTTGACCACTTCGGGATCCTGTAGCCCCATCTTGCGGGCGATTTCCAGGGCGGCCTCGCGAGCCACGTCCTCGGCCTCGGTCACCACGAACTGCATCAGCACCACGCCGTCGCCGGCCCATTCGGCCTCCGGCTTGATCTTGCCGCCCTTGCGGTAAGGCAGGGTCTTGGCCAGGCGGTTCTCGACGTTGTCTTCCGGGTCCAGCTCGGGCAGGTAGACGATCTTCTCCGGCTTGCACAGCGTGCAGCCGCCGATCGGGTCGCAAGGCTTCTTGATGCCGGAGGGAAGCTTGTTGTTGCCGAAGTGGTCGCAGACCGGCGCCATGTAGTCGGCGTCGCGGGCCACGATGGTGTCCACGCCGACGCCGCCCTTGGAATCGCGGGTGATGCCGTCGCCGTTGCGCTGCGGATACTTGCCGGAGTCGACGAAGAAGCCCTTCTCGACGGCCGCGAAGTAGCCGCCCGTCTCGACCACTTCCTCGAGGAAGGCCACGGCGCGCTCCTTAAGGTCGCGCACCATCTCGCCCAGCGGGCCGGCTTTATTAAGGGTGAGTAATTCTTTTATGCCATCCAGGGCGGCCCAGGTCTGCTTAACCGTCTGGATGCCACGGATGTTATTGTAATGCCACGGCACGTTGCGCCCCTCGTCGGGGGTGATGGTGCTCTGGATGTCGGCTGATGTAAGCATCGAGATCAGGGTGTCGATGGTGTGGGTGCGGACCGCTTCCTCGATGTCGGCCTCGATGTAGCGCGTGTTCTGCTGGGCGCGCATCTTGTATTCGGAGAAGAAGTCGCGCAGGGCCACCGCGTACGGCAGGTCGTACCACAGCTTGGGCGCCGGCGGGGCGTCCGGCGGCACGGTGGACAGGCCGATCAGCTGCTTGTCCATGCCGGCCAATACCGAGTAGGCGCAGTTGATGCCGTGCTGAACCATCAGCTCGGGCATGACCAGCCAACCGGCCTTGGCGGTGGCGTTGGCGTTGTGGGCGCCGTCGATCTGGAAGATGCGCGCGCCGGCCATGACCTTCTTGGCCTCGGCGGCGTCGACGAAGGAGCGGTACATGTTGACGTTGCGGTACAGCACGTTGTACTGCGGGTCTTGGTGGGCGCCATTGATGCCTTCCTCGGCGAACAGCACGGCCACTTCCGGACCGGCCACGCCGGAGACGTAACTGTGGAAGTTGATCGGCCGGCCGACTTCCTCCTCGATCAGGTCGCAGGCCTTGCGGCTGGCCCGGATCTGCTTGCGGGTGATCGGCACGCCGCCGGTCCCTTCCGGGGTGCCTTCCATCAAGCCCTCGATATGGCTCTGGCCGGTGGTGCGGATGACCATCAGGTGGTCGGCGCCGTGCCAGGCGGCCATGCGCATGCGCCGGATGTCGTCCTCGAAGCGGCCGCTGGCGATCTCGGTCGTCACCACGCAGGACGGCTGCGGGTCGATATGTTCGAAGTATTTGCTGGCCGGCAGGCCGATGCTGCGCTTCAGCGGCTTGGACATGTTACGAAAGTGGAACGGCCCCATGTCGATGCCGCCGGCCGGCACCTCACGCCAGGTCCAGCCCTTACGCGGCGGGTGGTAGGTATCCAACCCCTGCATCAATTCTTCGATATCAAGTTTGGTGTTCGGTTCAAGCGGTTTGTGGCTCATGGTGCTTCCCTTTTAAAACAGGTTCTTGAGGATGCCAGCGTCGTCCAGGATGGCCTGGGCGGCGGCGCGAATGTCTTTCCCGGTTTTCTGGGAAACCTTAAGCAGCACCTGACCGGCGCCCTTGCCCAGGAGGCCGGCCTCGTTGACGCGCGTCACCACGCCATGGGTGGTCACCGAGTCGACGCCCATGCGCAACAGCACGGCGCGCTCGATGGACGGCGAGGTGTGGGTCTTGGCCAGCTCGGCGATCGGCTGCACCACCTGGTTGCACAGCGTCCAGAAGCGGTCTTTCAGTTCCTGGTCGCTCAGCTTCTTGAGCACGTCGCGGCGTTGTTCGAAGCGGGCGATTCTTTGATCCGACATAGTTTCCTCCATTATTGAAGCGGCGCCGAAGCCAGCCGGCTGAACAGCCCCTCGGGGCCGTTAGGCCATGGCCGGCGCGCGTTACAGGTATTTGAAGCGTTGAAAAGCAGCATTCGCGTTTTTCAACACCCTTTACAATTTCTTGACGGCCTGGCGCACCCAGCTCTCCGGCTGCTTGAGGTCTAGCGCCACAAAGGCGTAATCAACGGCACTCCACTCCGCCACCGGCAAGGCCTTGGCGGCGTTCTTGAGGTAGGACAGCCGCAGCCGCTCCATGTCTTGTGGCTTGCCGCGTACCTGGTCGATAGACTCCGGAATGACGATGGTTTTGCCGGGTACATTGCCATCAGGATCGCCGCGACGCACCTCGACGCCGTTGGCTCGGGCAAAGGACAGCTGACTGTTATGGTGCTTGCCGGCGCCGGTGTACTCGGTTTCCTGGACCACCACCACCTGGTCGCGGTCCATGCCGCGCGCCAAGGTAACGGCGGCCGTCAAGCTGATATTGCCGGCCGGGCCGCGTTCCAGGCCCTCCAGCTTGGTAAGGAGCTCGGTGACGTAGAAGACCTCGCCCTGCGTTACCAGCTGGTACTCGTCCATGTAGCGCAGGCTGCGGGCGGCGTTGCGCGGCACATCCACCCGATCCGGCCAGGTGGCGAAGGGCACGCCGAAACCGGTATGTCCGGTGGTGAAGCTCTTGCGGTTGAAGTCATGATCGCTGGCCATGTGCAGGCCCCCCAGGTCCACCGAACAGGCCACCACGCGGGTGTTTTTACAGTCGGCCAACAAGAGGCCGCGCGCCGTGCCGGTCAGGTTGCCGCCGCCGGCGTGGGTCGCCACCACCGCGTCGGGCTCGCGCCCGAACTGGGCGCGCACCTGGGCGGCCAGCTCGGTGCCTAGGGTCTCCACCCCGCGGATGCCAAACGGCGTGTACAGGCTGGCGTTGAAGAAGCCGGTGTCTTCCAGCGCGCGCAAGAGCACGTAAAACAGCTCCGGCCCGACCGACAGCTTCATCACCTCGGCGCCGTAAGCCTCGCAGGCCCGGCCCTTCTCGACTATCTCCGGCTGCCCGACGTAGCGGCTGTCGAAAACCTCCTGGACGATGATGCACTTCAAGCCGCGCTGGGCGGCCTGGCTGGCCACGGCCGCGCCGTAGTTGCCGCTGGTGGCGGCGATAATACCATTATAACCTTTTTTTTTGGCCTCGAAGGCCGAGATGGCGGCGCGGCGGGCCTTGAAGCTGCCGGAAGCGTTGGCCGCCTCGTCCTTGACCAGGATGCGGGCGCCCTTGCCGGCCGGGGACACCGAGCGTACCAACTCAGTCAGGTTGCGCAGCTCGAAGAGCGGCGTGTTGCCGACTTTGGTCTCAGCCTGGATGCGCACGATGTCCTCGTGGCTGTAGCCGGTCTGGCGCATCATGCGCTCGTAGTCGAAAGCGATGGGACTCTGCACGAAGTCGTCGTAGTCCATGCCCATGCTGGCCTTCATGATCTCGTTCTTGCGGGCCATCACCGCCGCGTAGGAATTATCGCGGTGCCCCGCGTCGCCCTGGCTCATCGCTGTACCCCCGCGCCTTCGTACAGCGTACCGATAGTCAGCAATTCCGGCATGGTAGCGCCAAAACTGTGGCTGTAAAAAGGATTGACAGTAACCAGTTTTCCGGTCAACTCGCGGCCGATGATGGTACGAATGGTGACGGCGCTAGCCGTCTCGGCCACAGCCAAGGCTATGTCGGCGGTCAGGAAGCCGGAAACGCGCATCACCAGGGGGGTCTGCCTGGTATCGTCCGGCACGGTGGCGGCGCGCTGCGCCGGGGTAAGGATGACCTGTTCGATCTCCACCCACGTCCCCTTCGAAACTGTAGTCATAAGCCTGCCTTTATTCCCGGCCAGGAAGCGCCCGGCCCTGCGCGGGAAGCGGCAGGGAAGAATCCGGGACTGGCGCCGGTAGATGTCCAACAGCCCTGAATAATAGAGGATTTTGCCGCCGCGCACAAGGCCGCGCCGCTATGCACCCCGCCTGCAAAAAGCCGGAGAAGCTGCATAAATATGCAATCGTGGGGACTCCCCGCGCCTGCCAAAGTCTTTCAGGTTCAAGATACATACTTGTTACGAGAAAGATTTGATCTGACAAGGGCCTCAAACTAAGGCTTCGGGACAGTTGGGAGCGGATAGTGCGTCAGCCTGCGGTTTCATGTTATCAGGGAGAAGGAAAGAAAGGCCTCCCACGCCGCCGCGCCCATAGGATCCAGCAGGAACCGAGCGGACGGGGGGGGAGGCTACAAGCTAGCGCCTTAGTCTTGGTTGTCTAAGCGCTGAAGCTGACTCTGCGCCAACGCCGCTGAGTTGAAGATATCATCGGGGTCAAGCTGTTCAGCGGCCCGCTGGAAGGAAAGCCGGGCCCGTTCTTCCAGTCCAAAGGCCAAGGCCAAATAGCCATGGGCTACCCAGAGATCGGATGGGCCGTAATCACCACTGCCATCCAATATTTTAGTAAAAGCGGAAAGCGCCTCTTCGTAGCGCCCCAAGGCGCCCAGGTAGCAGGCCGCCGTGTGGAGACTAGAGGCGTTGCCATTGAGCAGGCGAGCCGACAAGCCTAAAGTCTCAAGAACGCTGAAATCAAAATCCTCCAGGAATAAGGCTCCCCAGGCGGTATTGTTGAAATCGGTGTCATTAGCGGCGCCCGTCTCCACCAGGCCAAGGTTGATCTGGAAAAAGGCATCCGGTCCGGCCTCCGAACCGACCATGAAACTGGACTGCCGAAGCAGGTCCGGTTCATCGGGGTAGGCGGCCAGCGCCTGGTCCAGGAGAACCCTGGCCGCTGGCACCGCGCCATTGTTGCGGAACAGGCGGATCGCGCCGAGCCATTGGTTGACGGAGCTCAGACTGGTATCAGCCTTCTCCAGGATGGCGGCCAAACGCGCCTCATCCTCGGCCTGTGCCGCCAGATAACAAAGGAGTTGGTAGAGGTAGTAGCGCACCGCCGGGTCGGTCTCTTCAGCCAGAGCGCGATTGAGGTAATCGCCTATGAGCTGGTTGGCGCTTTCATCGATATCCCAGTAGTCCAGAAGGATGGCGGCTAGCCACACATCGCACGGCTGTTCCTCGCAAGCCTCCAGCAGCTTCTGCGCCGTATCGCCCAGGCTTTGGTTAAAGGCCGGCAGACTGCGTGCCAGGTTCTGGAAGCCAGCCAGCGCGCGGCGCGCCTCGTCACCCTGGCCCCGCTCGACCAATTGGCAAAGATAGTAACCCAAGCCAGTAGTGCTGTTGAAATCCAAGAGGCGGTACTGACCATCGAGCAGCTCCAGTACCAGAGTGCCCAGCCGATCAACCCCCAGGATGGGCATGCCTATGACCCCGAAATACAGGTCGCCGACACGTTGGCCCCGCACCGTCATCACGGACGTCAACAGATCGACCAGGATTGGACCGGAAAAGCCCATAGTGGACAGACTACCCCACAGGTCGCCAAGCCCTTTTTGAACCTGGTAAATAAAATCCGGCCTGTCAAGCAGCGCCTGGTCATAAGCCAGAAAGGCCTCGGGCAGGTCTTGCCGCACCAACACAGCGTGGAAAATATCCCGAACCAGACCCTCTGGTGTAGCCTGGGCGACGTCCGTATCCAAACCGTCATAGTTCTGGACAGCCGTTATCACCCGGGCCAGGTTGGCTATGGTCGCGAAGTTCGCGGTACTGCGGGCGGATGTCAGCATCATTTCCGCGCCATCGACGTAGTGTCGCAGGCCGATCAGGCTGGTAGCCGCCTGCATTAGCGCGGTCCGCCGTTCGTTGACGTTGGACCAAAGCTGGCTGGCCAGCGCCACGGCTGCGTCCAGGCCAGATTCCAGGGCCACCGCCGCCAAGTAATGCTTGCCACCGAGCTTCGAATCGGTCAAGCCACGGCAGAAATTCACGATATCGCGATACCGCTCCATCCGGAAAAGCAGGGCCAGGTAACGGTCAGCCATGCCAGCTTCCGCGATCTGGCCGCGCCCCCGTTCCCAGGCGGACGCGGCGGCGGCCAGGTCGGCGCTTCCGCCGTAAAGGCTGCCATCCGTACCGCGCATCAGCACCTGGGCATGGTTAAACAGGCTGAACACGTTCTTTGAGTCCAGCTCAAAAGCGCGCAAGTATTCGGCCGCGGCCCGTGCCGGATCGGAACCGATCCCGAACTGCCGCTTGAAAGGATCGTGCAGCAGGTAAAAAGCCAGCTGCTGGTGGGCAAAGGCCGATTCGTCATCCAGCGTTACCGCCTCGGCTGCGGCCGTAACGGCGTCCTCCACAAAACCGGCCTGAAATAGGATACCGGCAGCCTGGACACGATACAGGCTTTCCTCCGGATAGGCTTCCTGAAGACTCGTCAACTCCGCCCAAGCCTCACGCAAGCGCCCCTGGCTGGCTAAGGTGGCGCTAACGCTTTCAAAAATAGCCCTCGGCGTACGCAGCTCGTTGAGTTGGCGCAGACCGGCATGATAGGCATCCAGTTCGGCCGGCTGGAAGCGCCGCATCCGAAAGTTGAGCTCGTAAACGGCCGTCAGCTGGCCAGGATCGTCCGACCGGAAGGTCGCGCTCAAGACGGCCGGGCCTAGGTCCAGGGTAAAATCTTCCGGCGGCGCTGTCAGGCGGAAACCTGGCGGCGCGGTTACCCGATACTCGATGGTATTGCGATGGACATTTGGCAGATACACGTCCAGGCGGCGCGTTCCAGGCTCAGGAGCGTCCTCGCCAGGCTTAAGCAGATCGGGCAGGAAGGTGAAGATACCCGACATACGCAACGGGTAGGCGGCATAAGAGGTATCAGTCTGACCAAGGGCGCAATCCGCAGCGCTGACTTCCAGGAAGAAGGGCGTGGTCAAATCGGCGCCAGACGGAAAATTCGCGCTGGGCTCGGTGCCTTGATAGGCAGAGACCGCATAATTACGTAAATTCGTCAACATTGTCTCGCGCGGTTGGCTGGTCCAGTCGCCGCGCAGGTACTGGTCGATGAGACCGCCGCCGTTGGTCATTTCGCGTACCAAGCAGGCCGGGCCGAAAGGCGCCAAGACCACCTCCCGCACCTCACGATACCAATCGGCGCCGGTGGCGGCGCCAGGCGTGGTTTCCAAGCCGGCGCTGGCCGGGTCGATCACCAAGGCCTGTCGCAGGCGATCCCCGGCGGGCAAGTCGCCAAGCATCACATAGCTGGCGGTCGGATCGATCCACAGCCGGAGGCCGGGCAGATAGACGATGGCATGATTGAAACCATCCATGCCAGGTATCATCGGATCAATATCCAGACCGGTTCCGGCCCGGAGCAAGGCCAGGCGGGCCTCGATATCGAGCGAGCGCAGCGCATTGACCAGCAGACTGGCCTGATCCTTACAATCGCCGAAACCGTCGGCCAGGATAGTGGCGGTATCGCGCGGTATGATGGCGTTCTGGCCAAACAGGATGCCGGTATAGCGAACCTGGCGTCGCAAGGCCGCCAGAACGGCGCTCACCGCCGCCGGCTGGTCGCTTGCAGTGCCAGCCTGGGTTGCCGCCCAGGTCGCCACTGCCTCAGGCACCGGCGCGGCGTCCGCCGCAAGCTGGAAGGCCGTCGCGACGGCTTGCCAACTGGTGGCGCTGCCGTAGCTGAACACCGGCACCGCCGGTACGTCATAAGGGCGCAGCGCTTCGGATTGGCCATAAGCCGGCAGATCGCGCAGGGCGATCTCCAGCCCAACCCGGCCAGCCTCTGCCGGCAGAGAGGTATGCGCGACCGCCCCACCGCGGCTGCGATATTGAATGGTCATGCCTTCCGGCCAGCTCAAGCGAACGTTCAGCTGGGCAACCGGCACAGCGGAACCCAGCGCAATATCGCCATTGACGCCCAAGCCTGGTTTGGCTGGCCGGATACGTTCCACAAAATTGAACTCGACTATGGCACCGATCTCCAGATTGGGTAAAGGCGCAGAAACGGTGCGGCTATCGGTGCGCAAGTTATCTTGCCTGATTCCACTGCCCACCTCCACCGCCGCCGCCTGGTTCAAATGACTAACCTGACCGGAGGTATTGATGACGCGGGCCTGAATCTCCGGCTTGTCCTCCCGCCAGGGCTGCCAACTGGCATTCAACAATGACCAGGAATCCAAACTATCCCGGCTCTGCAAACGGATAATGGTATGCGTCACGATATCTAGGCTGCCGTCCAACTGGTAACGGCAATCATATTCGCGCAGTAATTCCTGCCAATCTTGAGTTGAATCCGCCGGCACCCGTGCGCCTAAAGCTACGGCAGCCTCGACGCTCAGCGAAAAATGCGGATCGGCCTCCGCTACACCCCGGCCAGCTGGAACGCCGACGCAGGCCGTCACTGCCAAGACCAGAACTACCAAGATAATGCGCGCGGCGCTTCGGCAGCGTGTCGGGTAAAAAACCCGGAACGAGTTAGGATGAAACATGTTTACCTCGATAAAATCGGAATTTGGACCGGACGGTCCGCGCGCATAGTAACACGGCAGAATTGCCTTCGCCAAGCTGGCGCTAACAGGTTGTTGAAAAAGCCGGTTGCTTTCTCAACAACCTTAACAATTCCTCGCATAGCTTGCGCTATGCTGCGTAATTGTACCGGCTTTTGAAGTGTTGAAAAGCCGCATCCGCGTTTTTCAACACCCTGCTAAAGACCGCCACGCTGGCGGGGACTAGTGCCAAGCGACGGCCCTGTCTCCCCCACCACAAGGGACATTCACCTTGACAAATCCACGCCTTGCCCCGACCATACTACCAGGGCGCGGCGGCGTCCCCAAAGGCGGCCCATGAAGCGACTCGGCATTAGCCAGAAATTCATCTTGCTCATCGCGTTGGCGGCGGCGGTCTTCCTGGCTTCCACCTTGCTCATCAGCCAGGTTTTTTTGCGCCGGCATGCCTTGTTGGCGGCTGACGAGTTGGCCACCACCATCCTGGATCGTACCGACAAGCAGATCAACCAGTTCTTTGGCGACTTGGAGATGCTGGCACGGGGCTTGGCGGCCACCCGGCCAGTCCAAGCGCTGGATACGGAAGGTATGGGCGACCTTTTTCTGGCCAACGTCCTGGCCCGCCAGCATTACCTGCGTGCCATGTATCTGGGCACCACCGATGGCCGCATGCTGGAATGGGGACAGGGCGAAGGTTTTTTGAACCATCAACCCGTACTCCCGCCCGGCTACGACCCGCGCTGGCGACCCTGGTACCAGACGGCTTTGCGCCAGTCAGGCTTTGCGGTCAGCCCGCCCTACTGCTTCGCCAGCATCGCCGCCATCGGCATTACCTGTGTCTTGCCAGTCCGCGACGATGCCGGCAATCTACTCGGCGTCCTAGGCATGGATATTCTGCTGGACAGCATGACCACAATCCTGGAAGGCCTGGAGATTCCCAAGGACGGCCGGGCCTTTGTCCTGGACAGCACCGGCCAAGTGGTGGCCAGCCAGTTCCGCCTGGCGGAGGACGTGGCCCGCGGTCTCTGGCCGGCCGGACTGAAGGATGGCGGCCCGGACCCAACCGTACCGCGGGGATGGTTCAGCGCCACCCTGGATGGCCGCCATACCTATTTCGTGTACCGACGGACGGCTGACTTGGGCTGGATTATCGCCGTGGGCATGCCCTACGCGACTATCTTGGCTCCCAGCAGCCGGCTGTTGCGCATCGTAGCCGGGCTTGACCTGGCCTTGATGCTGGCCCTTCTGCTGGCGGTGGCCGCCATCAGCGGCCGCCTGATCGTCCAGCCGCTGGACTACATCGTGTCGGTCATCAACCGCAAGGAAGGCGGCCAGCGCGACGCCCGGGCGATTATCCGCTCGGCCGATGAGTTCGGCTTCCTGGGCGGAGAACTGAACAAGCTCTTCGACACGGTCGACGGCCACGCAGCCGACCTGGAGTCCAAGGTCAAGCAGCGCAGCGAGGAATTGATTCTGCTCCAGCAGGAGAACACCCGCTTCCGCATCGCCGAGGAACGCAAGCGCATTTACCGTGATATGCACGACTCGATCGGCGCCAAGCTGACCAACATTTTCTTCAGCAACGGCGTGGCCCGCGACATGGCTAAGGGTGAACCGGCCCCTCTAGTCGGCATGTTGAATAGCATCGAGACCAACTGCCTGGCAGCGGTGCAAAGTCTCAAAGGGCTGGTGCTGGGCATGAAGGAGGACGACCGCATCGCCGCCGACAGCGCCAAATTCCTGTCAGTCGGCATCCGCCAGCGTCTGCGCACCGGCGGTATCGCCTTTGATTGCCGTATTACCGGCCGCGCCGAGCTTAACGCCTGCCCCGAAGCCATCCGCAGTGAGCTGGAAAAGGTCTTCGAGGAGCTGGTCAGCAATGTCCTCAAGCACTCCAGCGCCGCCCGGGTGCGTTTGCGGGCCAAGGCCGACCCCAGCAGCCTGTCCTTCAGCTTCGCCGACGATGGTGTCGGCATGACCCTGCCCAATCCGGGGGATACCGTTTCCGGCCTCAACAATATACAATACCGCATTAAGCACTTGGGAGGCAGCATGCGTATTGATTCGCGGCCCGGTTTTGGTACCAGTTTCCGGATCACTATCCCGCTGGTCGACGGCAGCCATGAAGCCTGAAGACGGGCTGGCCAAGCCAGCCGCCGCGTCTCGCCTCAGCCTGGCCATCGTCGAGGACGAGAAAGAAGTCCGCGAAGGGCTCAAGTACCTCCTGGGCCTGGACGGCCGCATCCGCATCGCCGCCTCTTTTAGCCGGGCCGAGGACCTCTTCGGTTACCTGGACGGCGGCGGCCGGCTCGAACTGGTCCTGATGGACATCCACTTGCCGGGCATCGACGGCATCGCCGCTACTCGGCGCCTGCAGGCCAGCTGGCCAGGCATCATCGTCCTCATCCTGACCATCTTTGAGGACCAGGACACCATCCTGGACGCCATCAAGGCCGGCGCCAGGGGCTACTTGCTCAAGAACACCCCACCCGACGCCTTGCTGGAACAGATTATCAGCGTCTGCGGCGACGGTTCGCCAATCAGCCCGACGGTGGCCCGGCGCATTCTCGAGGAAATCCGCCGCGGCGACACGGGTGGGCGGACGGCTGACTACGGCCTGACGGCCCGCGAAACCGAGGTACTGCGCGATATCGTCGACGGCCTGACCTACCGCGAGTTGGCCGTAAGTCGCCACATCGCTGCCTCCACCGCCAAAAAACACATCCTGCACATCTACCAGAAGCTCAATGTCTCGTCCAAGGCCGAGGTGGTACGCAAGGCCCTGGAAGAAAAGTTGGTTTAAAAGCCCGTAAATACACCTTATGGTGCATAGCGGCTTGGCTTAAAGACTCATACAATGATGCCTGTCGCGATAGGCACTCTGATGGTGGCCAAGAGCGAGCAAAAACTTGATATGGCAAAATGGCAGTGATGCCTTTGCACTCCCTCCTGGCTGGTGGTTGGTTGACAGACAATTAGGGGGTAAGGGTCCGCCGTTGGCGGGCCCTTTTTTTTGCCGACTAGGCCGGCGCGCGCCTTGACTGGAGTGGCCGGAACTGCGTATCTTAACTTATTCCTCCCCGCTCGCACAGGAGATTGCCGTGTATCTTTTCGGAATGGCTTGGTTGCCGCTGGTCATCATCCTTCTGGTCTTGTTCCGCATCGTGCGGCGGATACGTCGCTACCAGGGACTGGATCGTTCCGGACGACCACGCGGCCTGGGCCGCGCCGGGCGGGCGCTGGGCGGCTTCGGGCTGCTGTATGGCCTGTTCAGCCTGCTCGATTCGCGTCAGGAGCGGCGCAACCATCGTCCGAATGACCGCCTCGACGGTCGGGACGCGGCCGATGACCGCGATGGGCTGGACGAGTTCGACGCACTCGACCGCCTGGCCAGTCGCGGCTCCCGTCCCCCCCGCCGGCCGGAGGAAGTCCCGCCGCGCCGCTTTGCCAGCCTGTCCGCCGCCGACCAGGAGGCCGCCATCTACCGCCTGGCCTTCGAGAACAAGGGGCGGCTGACCGTTTCCGACTTAGTGCTGGCCACCGGCCTACCCGCCAAGGAAGCCGAGGCGTTGCTGGACAAGCTGGTCGACAACACGCGCATCGGCCTGGAAGTGACCGATGCCGGCATCGTAGAATACGAATTCAAGGAAATCGCCCGCCGCTTCCGCAAGCCGGGTGACGAGGCTGGCGGTAGCCAGTCCGGGATACCCTCAGTTTAAGCGCCACCCGCTTTGGCCGCCACCAGGGTGAAGGTCTTGGGAATGCCCTTGTCGAAGCTGTCGCCGGACAGGTTGGGCTCCTCGCTCAGGCTGACCACCACCAGGCCGGCGCCGGCCACCGCCGTCACCGTTTCGCCCAGCGTCCACTGGCGCAGCCAAACCGCCTCGGCCTGGCCGCCGGCCAGGTGCTTGCTGTAGGCTACCTCGGCCTGGACCAAGGCGGCACTGAAATAATCGCCGTCCACCTTATACTTGCGCACCTTGGCCGTGGAGCCGCGGTAGCTGAGCAGCTTGGTCGATACCGGGTGGAAATCGCGCAGCACAAAGCGACCACCGGAGCGCAGGCAGCTGGCCGCCAGGGCCATGAAGGGCTCTAGGGAGCGGAAATAATGCAGGATGCCCATCTCGGCCAGCACCAGGTCGAAACCGCCGGCCAGGCCGCGCTCGCCGAGCTTCAGCACGTCCGCTACAAGGTAATCGATCGACACGCTGGCGGCCGTCGCCAGTTCCAGGGCGTAGCGCCGGTTCTCGGCCGAGAAATCGGCCACCGTGACGCGCGCCCCAAGCAGCGCCATGGCCACCGCTTTATGGCCGTGCGAGCCCATCAGGTTGAGTACGTGGCGGCCGCACAGGTCGCCCAGCGCCTCGCGCAGCGTGGCCAGCGACTTGGCCGGGTCGGCTACCAGGCGCTTGGCCGCCTCCTCCGGCGGGCCGAAGCGCTCCACCCAAGCCTGGTAGGTTGGCCCGTTCCAGGCTGCCCGGCCGGAATCATCAACCGCGACCGCCTTTTCCGTATTGTTAATAATTTTTAACTCCTTCGGGGCAACGCCGGCGATCCAGGCGGTGGATGCCGAAAATGAACAGGGCCGACAGCAGCGCCAGGGCGGCCACCATCGGCCAGACCGCCGCGCTGCCGTAATGGCGGGAGACCGGACCGGCCACCAGCGGCGCCAGGGCGTTGCCCGCGATGTACGACAGCGACAACGCCGAATTAATGCGGCTGCGGTGGGCCGGCGGCGAGCGCTCGGCGACGAAGGCGTTGCCGTTGGTGGCGCCGAGTATCTCGCCGATGGTCCAGATAACGGTAGCGCCAATGGCCAGCGGCAGGCCGCCCACCCAGTAGTAGGCGCCGAAGCCGCCGGCGTAGAACACCGAGGCCAAGGCCACCGCCGCCAGGCTAGGCAGCCGCCGTGACAATAAAGTTATGAATGCTGTCAGAACCACCACGCTCAGGCCGTTGGCCGTCATCACGAAGCCGTAGGCTTTAGGCCCCAGTTCCGGCCCCATGGCGTCCTTCAGGAAAATGGGCAAGGCGAAGGTGTGCTGATTGTAGACGAAGGCCACCAGGACGGACGAGAAGCCGTAAAGCAGCAGGATGGGGTTGGCGCGCAACACCGACCAGGTGGAGCGCGCCGCCTCGCGGGCCGCCTCGGGGAAGCTAGCTGCGGCCGACGAGCCTGGGCCGGCGGCCTCGGCGGCGGCTGTGTCGACCGCAACGGCGGTCGCGACAGGCGCGGTGGCGGCCGGAGCCGCCGGCCGGATGAACAGGCTAACCACGACGGCGGCGCTGCCGATGGCCAGGGCGTTGCCCAGGAAAAGCAGGCGCGGCGCCGAGTTGAACAGGAAGCCGGCGATCAGCGGCCCCACCGAGAAGCCAATGTTGTTGCCCCAGTACAGGAGCGAGAAAGCCTCCTTGCGGCGTTCCGGCGGCGCCAGGTCGGCCACCAGGGCGTTGAGTACCGGCCAGGTGCCGGACAGGGTGGCCAGCCCCAGGGCGATCAGGTAAGGCGTGAAGCGGTTGAAGCCGAGCACGGCGCAGGCGCCGAAGATTAAGGCGCTGGCCGCCTGCAGGCCGCGCAGCACATCGGCCCGACGGAAGCTGTCGCCGAGCTTGCCGCCGACGGCAAGGCCGACCGCCGACAATACCGCCAGCACCGACATGAACACGCCGGCCGCGGCGGCGTCGTAGCCGAGCTTCATGGTCAGCATCATGGCCAGAAAAGGGCCGACGAAGGCGCCGGCCGAGACTACCAGGCGAACGGTAAAGAGGGCGTAGATTTCGGGAGGCAAGCCGGATAGGGTACGGCGCAGCTGCATGGTTCCTGCCTTTCAGCCTTCCAAACTACGCCGGAAGCCCGGCGCCTGGCAAGGGGCCGCATTGACTCATAATTAATCTAGCCGAAAAAAAGTGGTTGACTCATAAGTAAAATCTAGCCCTGTGAGTAGACTCTACCATGGG
>Ga0154383_118_pt1 | contig 75573 bp, 64 predicted proteins | sample RifGroB1_FD_105627 | JGI IMG/M metagenome (GOLD analysis project Ga0154383, IMG submission 105627) | Spirochaetes bacterium GWB1_60_80
CCAGGAAACTCTAGTCCAAGCTTATCCTTGGACTAGAATTTGACTTATGAGGCAACCACCTCGTAGGACTAGATTTTATTATGAGGCAACACGTATTGCTTGCTGCCTGGCGGATTGGCGGCTATAGTGGACGAAGGCCGAGCTGTCCGGCGGCTTTGGCGCTGACGTCGGGGGCGCTGCTGCCAACAGGAGGGGGAGTATGTCGTCTGGTCAGTTTGTTCCGCAACCCTGTTTCCAGACTGATCGGCTGCTGTTGCAGACTTCTAGCTGACGCGGCCGAGTTTTTAGCGCTGTGCTCGGAGCCGGCTATTTTGCGGTATGTGGCCATGTAGCCGTACGCCGATCTGGCCCAGGCCGAGCACTGTATCGATGCGGCTTTTTGGGCTGGAAGGAACCGACTGGGCCGCTTGGTCGCCAGTAGTCCGAAAATAGTTTGAGCGGACTGGATTTCTCATCTGTCAGGCACTACTATTGGAGATATATCAGCGAGGGATGTGGTTTTATCACGATTTCGGAGCACGGGGGGGATGGAGTGGCGATGCTGCGCAAGCTGGACGAGGCGGAGTGTAGCTATCTGATGGCGCATGGCGAGTTCTCGGCCCAGGTGCTCAGCGCCGCTGACCGGGTGGCGGTGGTGCTGACCCAGAGTTGGTGTCCGCAGTGGCAGATGCTGCGCTCCTGGTTGGAAGGCTGGGCGCAAGAACCGGCGGCGGCGCTTTTTTACGTGGAGTATGACCGCGAAAGTTATTTTGAGCCGCTCATGCTGTTCAAGGAAAATCATTTTGACAATCGTACCATTCCATATATTCGTTACTATGCGGCCGGCCAGCTGGCGGGCGAGAGTAATTTTATCGGCCGCCAGCAGTTTGCCCGCAAATGGTTGGGACGCTGATGTCATTCGGCGCTACGGCGCGTCAGGTAATAATAGAGGAGTGCGCTAGCTATGCTTGAAGACCTTACCCACGCTCTTGAGGCCTTGTTTACCGATCTGCGCGCGAGTTTGGCGGCGGCGGGTAAGACCTTTGACGCCGGCGTGCTCGGTCAACGCATGGCCGGCATCCAGCGTAGCCTGGCGGTTTCCGTTGCCGAGCTGGACGACAAAAACCATACTCTGCAGGACTTGAACCGCCGACTGCTGCAAGCCTATGAGATCATCGAGAATACCAATATCGTGCTCATGGAGTGGACCCTGGTGCAGGATATTCCCACCAAGTTCGTTACCGAGAATATCCGTCAGTACGGCTTTGAGCCTCAGGATTTCTACACCGGTTTCCTCAAGGATTACTGGGACTTTATCCATCCGGACGACCGCAATGCCGCCCGGACGCTGGTACACCAGATGCGCGCCCGGCACGTGGCCGACTATAAGCACCGCTATCGGGTGGTCTGCCGCGACGGGGCGGTGCGCTGGGTGGAGGAAAACACCCTGCTGGACTTCGACGAAACCGGCATCCCCATCCGCGAGCGGGGCATTCTCTACGATATAACAAATATCATGGAAATCGACGACCAGATTCGCTACCTGGGTTACCACGATGCTTTGACCGGGCTGTTCAACCGGGCCTGGTTCGACGAGAAAATCGCCGAGCTGGAACGGGAGCAGCGTTTCCCCTACGCGGTGGTCATCGGCGACATGAATGGCCTCAAGGTGACCAACGATCTGTTCGGGCACAAGGCTGGCGATGACTTGTTGGTGGCCGCGGCGGCTATCATGCAGCGCAGTTGCCGCGACAGCGACATCATCTGCCGCTTCGGGGGCGACGAGTTCATCATCCTGCTGCCGGGTGGCGACGAGGCGGTGGCCATCGAGGTCTGCCAACGCATCCGCCAGCAATGCGCCAAGGCTAACTGTAAGCCGGTTAACCCTAATCTGGCCCTGGGCTATGCCACGCGCGGGCCGGAGACGGTTTCGGCCGAGGCGCTCATTAAGCTGGCCGACGACATGATGTACCGCACCAAGCTCGACGAGGCCGTGGTTGCCCGACAGGGGCTGCTACTCTCGCTGCAAGCCAGCCTGGAGGCCAGGACCATGGAGACGGCCGCCCACGCCGAACAGGTGCAACGTCTGGCCCTGGCCTTGGGCCGGGCGGCGGGTCTGGACGACCAGGCCTTGGAGCAGCTGGCCATAGCTGGCTTACTGCACGACGTGGGCAAGGTGGGCGTTCCGGACGAGTTGCTGCTCAAGCCGGATGTCCTGACCGAGGAGGAATGGGTGACGATGCGCAAACACTGCGAGTTGGGTAGCGCCATCCTGGGTGCCTCGGCTGGTCTGCCCGGGGTGGGCGAGCTGGTACTGCACCATCACGAGCGCTGGGATGGCGGCGGCTATCCGGCTGGGCTGGCCGGCGAGGCTATTCTGCTGGGCAGCCGCATCATTGGTATCGCCGATGCCTTCGACGTTATGGGCCGGCCGCGGCCTTACCGTCCGGCCAAGGCGCGCCTGGAGGTTCTGACCGAGCTGCAGAGTGGCGCCGGCCGGCAGTTTGACCCCGCTCTCGTAGCGCTGTTCTGCCAGCTAGTGGCGGCTGGCCTGGCCGAGGCCGAGGCCGATCCAGCGGCTGATTCTGCGGCCATCGCACCGCTATGGGTTACACGACGTGGATAGGACCAGCGCGCCGGCCGCTATTGGCTTAAGCTATCCGCTTCAGCTATAATACGGAACCGAGGGAGCCCACCATGCCAACAAACACTGACCATTTTCTGCGCTTGCTCAAAGTCGAGCTGCAGGACCTTGTCGAGGATATCCAGGATCTGGATGAACATCTGCAACATCGTCTCGAAGATGAAGAAATCTCAGAATATGTTTTCAAGGAAAATGATGCCTTCTTCCGGCGCGAGCTGGATTCTTTGACAAAATTCCGGAATTTGGTTGACGGAATCAAGCATGGAGATTATAAAGATACGGGCGCAATGACGAGCGATTTGCTTGGGAAGCTGGAACGGTCAACGGCCGAATCCGGCGATCCGGAGGCGGTACTCGGCTTGGTCAGCCGTAAATTCCGAAAATTGGAAGATTATCTGCACAACTGAAGCCTGCACTGCCAGGCCACGTTGACTGACATATATATTGGCGAAAGAGGAAACCATGGATAGTCGCGTACAGGAGATTCTGGAGAAAATCAAGCGGGACGCCGTAGACGAGGCCAAGGCCAGTTCGGACAGGATTTTGGCTACTACCGAGGCCCAGCGCGTCGAGCTGTTGGCCGCTGCCGAGCGGGAAGCCAAGGCGATCATCGACAAGGCTCAGGCCGACGCCAAGCGCAGCGCGGAGGCCGGCGACGCCGCCCTCCAGCAGGCCTCGCGTGATTTGATCCGCGCTTTCCGGGGCGAGATCGAGAAGCAACTGGCTGCCATCGTCCGCAACGAGGTCCAGGCTGCCTACACCGAAGATACCCTCAAGCAGGCCCTGCCGGCCGTTCTCGAGGCTTGGGCCAAGCAGGGCAGCGACGATATCGCGGTGCTGCTGCCCGAAGCCCAGCTCAAGTCGCTGGAGGCCTACTTCCGCACGGCACTGGCCAAGAGCTTCGCTCGGGGCGTCGAGCTCCGGCCGCTGCGCGCCAGCCAGGCCGGTTTCCGCATCGTCCAGAAAGATGGCGCCGCCTACTACGACTTCTCGGCTGAAGCGGTCGCCACCATGCTCAGCGCCTATCTGAACAGCCATCTGGCTACGCTGATGGCCGGAGCGGCCAAGTAACGGCCATGGCCAGCTATTATTATTTCGCGGCTACCTTGCCGTCCCTCAGCCAGTGGACGCCGGTGCCGTTCAGCCATGCCGAGTTCCTGGAGCGGGCCAGCCATTTCCTGAAGCCAGCCGATTTCGCCACCTTGGCGGCGGCCAGTTTGTTTGTCCCGGACGACGGCGCCACGCCGCGCCCGGCGGCGCGTCTCAAGCTGCTGACCCAGTATTACCGCTGGGAGCGGGGCTTGCGCAACGAGCTGACACGGCTACGCGCCGCCCGCCTGCAGAAGCCGGTCGAGAAGCATCTCAAACCCGGCGACATCGAGTGGGACGCCTTGCGCGTCGCCCAGGCGGCCTTCGCTGCCGACAACCCGCTGGAAGGCGAGCTCTTGATCGAGAAGGAACGCTGGCAGACCATCGAGCGGCTGTCGGTAAACCGCTACTTTAACATGGACTATCTGGCGGCCTACGCGCTCAAGCTGCAGGCCTTGCTGCGCCGCGAGCGCTTTAAGGCGGCCGAGGGCGAGGCCGGTTACCGGATCGTCTACGATTCCGTACTGAAATCCGCGGATTACCGCAATCAAACCGGAGATACAAAATGACCAATACCAAAGGATGGGTCACCGGCGTTAACGGCAACATGGTTAGCGTGCGCGTTGAAGGGCCAGTCGCCCTCAACGAGGTGGCGTTCATAGAAATCGGCGGCAAGCGGCTCAAGGCCGAAGTGATCCGCATTCGCGGCGACATAGTGCAGACCCAGGTTTTCGAGATGACCAAGGGCATCACCGTTGGCCTGCCGGTGGTTTTCTCAGGCGAGATGCTGGCCGTCGAGCTTGGGCCGGGCCTCTTGGGCAAGATCTATGACGGCCTGCAGAACCCGCTACCCGAGGTGGCCAAGCAAACCGGCTACTTCCTGGAACCCGGCGTCTATCTCGATGCCCTGCCGCGCGCTACCAAGTGGGCCTGGACCCCGGTGGCTAAACCGGGTGACCGCGTCGAAAAGGCCGACCTTCTGGGTACGGTGCCGGAAGGCACCTTTACCCACCAGATCATGGTGCCCTTCGGCCTGCTCGAGACCTACACCGTCAAGAGCGTCAAACCGGCCGGCCAGTACACTATCCAGGACGAGATGGTAGTCTTGGCCGACGCGGCTGGCGCCACTATCAGCCTGACCATGATGTTCGAGTGGCCGGTTAAGCGGGCCATCGATTGCTACGCCGAGCGGCTCAAGCCGACCGTGCCGATGGTCACCAAGACTCGCATCATCGATACCTTCTTCCCGGTGGCCAAGGGTGGTACCTACTGCGTTCCCGGGCCTTTCGGCGCCGGTAAGACGGTGCTGCAGCAGGTTACCTCGCGTAATGCCGACGTCGACATCGTCATCATCGCGGCCTGCGGCGAGCGCGCCGGCGAGGTGGTCGAGACCCTGATCGAATTCCCCGAACTGATCGACCCCAAGACCGGCCGCTCCTTGATGGAACGCACCATCATCGTCTGCAATACCTCGTCCATGCCGGTGGCCGCCCGCGAGGCCTCGGTCTACACGGCCGTGACCATGGCCGAATACTACCGCCAGATGGGGCTCAACGTCCTGTTGCTGGCCGACTCGACCAGCCGCTGGGCCCAGGCCATGCGCGAGATGTCCGGCCGCCTGGAAGAGATCCCCGGCGAGGAAGCCTTCCCGGCCTACCTGGAGTCGGTCATCGCCGGCTTTTACGAGCGCGCCGGCATCGTCCGCCTCAAGTCGGGCGCCATCGGCTCGGTCACCATCGGCGGAACGGTGTCGCCGGCCGGCGGTAACTTCGAGGAGCCGGTTACCCAGGCCACCCTCAAGGTGGTCGGCGCCTTCCACGGCCTGTCGCGCGAGCGTTCCGACGCCCGCAAGTACCCGGCCATCCACCCGCTGGACTCCTGGTCCAAATACTCGAGCGTCATCGACGGTAAGGCCGTAGCCTGGGCCCACTACTTCCTGGAGCGCGGCTCCGAGGTCGGCCAGATGATGAAGGTGGTGGGCGAGGAAGGCACCAGCCTGGACGACTTCCTGATTTACCTGAAAGGCGAGTTCCTGGACGCGGTTTACTTGCAGCAGAATTCCTTTGACGCCGTCGACGCTTCGGTCAGCACCGAGCGCCAGTCCCTGATGTTCAGCCGGGTGGTCAAGGTGCTTGGTTCCAGATTCGAGTTCAAGGACAAGGAAGAGGCCCGCGGCTGGTTCAACAAGCTGCGCCAGATGTTCCTGGACGCCAACAGCATCGAGTGGGCGACCGACAAGTTCCGCGACGCCGACCGGGCCATCCTGGACTTCCTGGCCGCCAAGGTCAGCGGCCTCGACGCCGCGGCCGGCCGCATCATCGAAAACCTGGAGCGCGCTGTATGAAAAAGGTATACTCCCGCATTGAATCGATCGCCGGCAACGTCATCGCGGTCAAGGCCGACGGCGTGGCCTACGGCGAGCTGGCCGAGGTTTCCACCCGCTTCGGCATGTCCCTGGCCGAGGTCATCCGGTTAGATGGCGGCCTGGTCTCCCTCCAGGTTTTTGCCGGCGGTCGCGGTATTTCCACCGGCGACGAGGTGCGCTTCCTCGGTAACCCGATGCGCGTCTCCTTCTCCGACGACCTCAAGGGCCGCATCTTCAATGGCGCCGGCGAGCCGCGCGACAAGGGGCCGGCCCTGACCGAGAACCTGATCCCCATCGGCGGACCGTCGGTGAATCCGACCAAGCGCATCATCCCCAAGGAGATGATCCGCACCGGCATCCCGATGATCGACCTCTTTAACACCCTGGTGAAGAGCCAGAAGCTGCCGATCTTCTCCGTCTCCGGCGAGCCGTACAACCAGCTGCTGGCGCGCATCGCCATGCAGGCCGAGGTTGACCTGATCGTGCTCGGCGGCATGGGCCTCAAGTACGACGATTACCTGTACTTCAAGGAGACCCTGGAGGAGGGCGGCGCCCTGCAGAAGACCATCATGTTCGTCAACACGGCGGCCGACCCGGTGGTGGAGTGCTTGATGGTGCCGGATATTTCGCTGGCCGTGGCCGAGCGCTTCGCCCTCAAGGGCCTCAACGTCCTGGTGCTACTGACCGACATGACCAACTTCGCCGACTCCCTCAAGGAAATCGCCATCACCCAGGAGCAGGTGCCGTCCAACCGCGGCTACCCTGGCGACTTGTACAGCCAGCTGGCCAGCCGCTACGAAAAAGCGGTCGACTTTGCCGACTCCGGCTCCATCACTATCCTGGCCGTGACCACTATGCCGGGCGACGACGTGACGCACCCGGTGCCCGACAATACCGGCTACATCACCGAGGGCCAGTTCTACCTGAAGGGCGGCCGCATCGAACCCTTCGGGTCGCTGTCGCGCCTCAAGCAGCAGGTTAACGGCAAGACCCGGGCCGACCATCGCGCCATCATGGACGGCATGATCAAGCTGTTTGCCGCCTACCGCGACACGCTGGAGAAGAAGTCGATGGGCTTCCAGATGAGCGCCTGGGACTCCAAGCTGCTCAAGTACGGCGAGCTGTTCGAGGCCCAGATGATGGACCTGTCGGTCAACATTCCCTTGGAAGGCGCCCTCGACAAGGGCTGGGAAATCCTGGCGGCTTGCTTCGAGCCGCAGGAAACCGGCTTGCAGACCAAGCTGCTTGACCAGTTCTGGCCCAAGAAGTCGCATTGAGCCCGGCTGACGGCATGCAAGGAGCGATACCATGGCCAAAGTAAAGCTGACCAAGAACGAGCTCAAGAAGCAGAAGGACGCCCTCAAGATGTTCAAGCGCTACTTGCCGACGCTGCAGCTCAAGAAGCAGCAGTTGCAAAGCGAGATTCGCGGCATCCAGGCCCGCGCCCGGCAGATCGCCGCCGAGCGCGACCGCCTGCTCGAGGAATTCCGCGCCTGGATCGCCGTCTTCGGCGAGGAATCGGCCGTCAAGAAGCCCGACGGCTCCTGGATCCTGGCCGATGGCCGGGTGGTGGTCGATACCGGCAACATCGCCGGCGTCGAGATCCCGATCTTCCGCAAAGCCGAGTTTACCATCGACGACTACGACCTGTTCGCCAAGCCGTTGTGGGTAGACCGGGCGTTGGATCGTCTGCGCTCCATGCTGACGCTGGACCTGGAAATCAAGGTCTTGGAAGAACAGATCGTGCGGCTGGAGCACGAGCTGCGCATCACCACCCAGCGCGTCAACTTGTTCGAGAAAGTCAAGATTCCGGAAACCTCCGAAATCATCCGCAAGATACGCATCTATCTGGGTGACCAGCAGACCGCCCAGGTGGTCCGCGGCAAGATCGCCAAGAACAAGGTTCTGGAAAGGGCGGCCTCATGATAGCGCCAATGAAACGGGCCTTCGTCATGGTGGTGGAAGCCGAGCGCAAAAACGCCGTGCGCGAGCTGCGCAAGCTGGGCATCATCCATCTGGAGCCCTTGGCCGGCCGCGGCGAAACCTATAGCGAGCTGGTGGCCGAGAAGGAGCGCCTGGTAAAGGCGGCCTACGTTCTGATCGAGGCCAAGGCCAAGCAGCTAGAGCGCCAATTCAGCATCCGCGAAGGCATTGACTTCGCCGACCGGGTGTTGGTCAAGGTTGAAGCCATCAAGGACTGCCGCGTTCGCCTGGCCGACCTGGCCAACGAGATCGAGCGTATTGCGGCCTGGGGCGATTTCCAACCGGCCCTGCTGAGCGACCTGGCCGGCAGCGGCGTGCCCTTGCGCCTGGCCGAAATGCCGGCCAAGCTGGTTGCTGCCATCCCGGACAGCCTGCAGTGGTTCCCGGTGGAAACGGCCAAGGGGCGCACCCGCCTGATGTTCGTGGCCGATCGCGCGGCGGAGCTGCCGGCCGCCGCCCAGGAATTCCTGCCGGCCACCGCTTCGCTCGGCCAGTTGCGCCAGGACCTGGCTGACCAGCGGCGCCAGTTGGCTGAGCTTCAGGCTGACATAAAACAGCTGGCCGTTTACGCCGACGCCCTCCAGCCGGTCGAGGCGATGCTGGAGCGCGAGCTGAGCTTCGAAACCCTCCATTCCGGCATGGAAAACGCCGGGCCGGTGGCCTGGTTTGGCGGCTGGGTGCCGGCCAAGGACGAGGCTAAGCTAATCACCGTGGCCAGCCGCCAACAGTGGGGCTTGATCCTGGACGACCCCAAGGAAGACGAGTTGCCGCCCACCAAGGTAGAGAACCCGCCGATGGTGCGCATGATCCAGCCGGTGTTCGACTTCCTGGGCGTGGTGCCCAATTACCGCGAGTATGACATTTCCGCCTTGTTCATGCTGTTCTTCGTTATTTTCTTCGCCATGATCTTCGGCGATGCCGGCTACGGCAGCCTGATGCTGCTGGCCGGCCTGGCCGGGGCAATCGTCGCCAAGGCCAAAACCGGCAAGGTGCCCGATCCGTTGCGCCTGCTGCTTATCCTGGCCCTGGCCACGGTGACCTGGGGCGTGGTTACCGCCAGCTGGTTCGGCATACCCTACAACGACCTGCCGCCCCTGCTGCGCAGCCTGGCCATTCCCTTCGTTTCCGGGAATGACGCCGACCAGGTGGGCGATAACATCAAGTTCTTGTGCTTCTGCCTGGGCCTGGTGCAACTCTTGCTGGCCCACATCAAGAACATCATGCGCGACATCCGGTCGCTCAAGTTCCTAGGCCAGGTCGGGCAGTTCGGCATGGTGCTGGGTATCTACTTCCTGGTGCTGTTCCTGGTGGTCGACGCCGAACGCTTCGCCATTCCGGCTTGGTGCTTGTACTTGATTATCTCGGGTTTCGGCCTGAGTTTCATCTTCAGCAACTACGACGGCTCGAAGGGATTCCTGCGCGGCATCCTGGGTGGTATTGTCTCTAGCCTGGCCAACATCGTCTCGGTCTTCCTGGGCGTGGTCAACATCTTTGCCGACCTGGTGTCGTACATCCGCCTTTGGGCGGTCGGCCTGGCCGGCGTGGGCATCAGCCAGACGGTGAATAACATGGCCGGGCCGATGCTGGGAAAACTGTCGCTCTGGCTGATCGGCGGCATCGCGCTGCTGGTCTTTGGCCATGGCCTGAATATTATCCTGAGCGTGCTGTCCGTCATCGTGCACGGCGTGCGGCTCAACATGCTCGAGTTCTCGGGCCACCTCGGCATGGAGTGGTCCGGCTATAAATACGAACCATTTAAGGACACCGTTCACAAAGAACGGGTCGACACTGAAAGGAGCCTCTCATGAATATTGGTATGATCGGCATTGCCGCCGTGCTCGGCATCTCTGCGGTCGGATCGGCCATCGGTGCCGGCATCGCCGGCCAGGCCGCCATCGGCGCCTGGAAACGTAACTACATGGCCAACAAGCCGGCCTCGTTCCTGCTGGTGGCCTTCGCCGGCGCTCCGCTGACCCAGACCATCTACGGCTTCCTGTTGCAGGGCCAAATGATGAATTCGGAAAAGCCCGCCCTGCTGTTGGCCGCCCTCGGCATCATGAGCGGCCTCGGTATGGCCATGTCGGCCATCGCCCAGGGCCAGGCTTCGGCCGCCGGTTGCGATGCCTATGGCGAGACCGGCAAGGGCTTCGGCCAGTACATCACCGTCGTCGGCTTGTGCGAGACGGTGGCCTTGTTCGTGATGGTGTTCACTTTCATGGCGCTGTAACTTCTTCCTGCCGCCAGCCCCACCGTATAGGCGGTGGCTGGCGGGAAGAGTTTGAATCAAGGAGCCGCCCCCGCATCGGGGCGGTTCTTTCATTTGACAAGCCGGTCCCTTTGACGGATACTGGCGGCATGCCGCCTTCGATTAGTGTCGAGCGCCTGGAGTTCCATACCATTGTTCAACCCTTGCGCTTTGCCTACGGGCACGCCAAGGCCACCCACCGGTCGGTCGAGGCGGTGCTCTGCGTGGCCGTGGACCGAGCCGGTAACTATGGCCTGGGCGAGGCCGTCCCGCGGGCCTACGTCAGCGGCGAGAGCGGCGCTTCGGTCATGGCCGACCTGCGCCGCCTGGCGCCTCGGCTGTTGGCTGGTACTGTTAGCCTGGCTAGTCTGCGAGCTAACATCGCCGAACTGATCCGGTCTTGGCCAGGCGTTTTTCCTTCTTGTGCCCTCTGCGCCTTGGAAGGCGCCACCCTGGATTTGCTGGCCAGGCAGAGCCGGTGTCCGCTTTATCATCTGTTCCGGCCAGGGCCAGTCGAGGTCTTGCGCTATACGGCTTCCCTGGGCTTCGGCTCGGCGCGGTCGGTGGCCTTCAAGACCAGGCTGTATCTGGCAGCCGGCTTCCGCGCTTTCAAGGCCAAGGTTGGCGATGCCGAGGATGTGCCGCGCCTGGCCCTGATCCGGCGCCTGATCGGTCCCAGTCGGCCGCTGTTCGCGGACGCCAACGGCGCCTGGACCAAGGAAGAGGCCGTAGTCAAGATTGAAGGGCTGGCCGCCTTGGGCGTATGGGCCATGGAAGAACCATTGCGGACGGCCGACCCGCCGCCAGGGGCTGGCGGTCAGCTGGACCGGGAGGCTGTACTGGACGACAGCCATTACCAAGCCTGCCACTGGATCCGCCGGCGTTCGGCCCTGCCGTTGATCGCCGACGAGAGCCTGATCTCACCGGCCTCGCTGGAGCGCTTGCTGGGGCACCAGGCTTTCGATATCGTCAACGTGCGCTTGTCCAAGTGCGGCGGCCATTTTGCCGGAGCCTATATGGTCGAGCGGGCCGCTCAGCAGGGGCTGGGTTATGGCTTTGGCGCCATGGTGGCCGAGTCGGCCGTTCTGGCCAACCACGGCGCCCATTTTGGGGCCTGCCATCCGGAACGTTTGTACATCCAGGGTTATTCTCACCTGGCCTTGCAGGCCCGCGCCTACAGCTCCGGCGGGGCGCGGTTGCGGCTGGGAGCCACCGTCAAGTTGGGCGACGCGCCCGGGCTTGGCCTCAGACTGAATCGCGCGGCGCTGTCGGCCATCAGCCGCGCCAAGGAGACCATAACGTTATGAAGCAACGTAACCTGATTATACTGGCCGGCGGCGAACAGGGACCGCTCAGCGCCGAGGCCGGCACCATTCACAAGGCCATGTTGCCTATCCACGGCAAGCCGATGCTCGATTGGGTGCTAGACGCCTTCCAGGCCACCGGGCTGATCGACCATATCGCGGTGGTGGGGGCGCCGGAGCTGGACCAGCTGGCTTCGATGCGTTTCGTTACCAAGCGTCTGGACCCGGGAGTCAATGTTATCCAAAATTTGCTCAACGCCGTTTCCTATATCAAGGCGGAAATTTATGGCAACAAGCCCGGCCATGACGGCTATTTCATTTCCTTTTGCGACGCGGTCTTCCTGACGCCGGAGCTTATCGCCGACGCGATCCGCGGCGTCGAGGAGGCCGCCGCCGACGTGGTGCTGCAGTACGTCGACCGCTCCAGTTTTATCCGCGATGGCTTGGACAGCCAGCGGACCTGGATCCAGATCGACGGCCATTCCCTCACCGGCACTACGCTCTACTACGTCCGCCAATTTACCAAGCTCATCCAGTACGCGCCCAAGCTGATGCAATTGCGCAATGTCCGGAAGGAACCAGAAAAATTCTTCGAGCTGATCCATTGCCGGGAGCGGACCATCGCCGGCGTGGAGGACAGCTTGTCCCGCGAGATCGGCGGCCGAGTGCGCGTCATCATCTCGCCCCACACCCGCCTGGGCATGGATGTGGACAAGCCTTCCGACCTGAGTCTGGCAACACGTCTTTTGGAGTCTCCCTGGCGGCATTCCTACCGCAAGGCCGTGCTGATCCATAACCCCCAGTCGGGGCAGAGCGCCGCCCTGTCCCCACTTTTCCGCGAACTTTTGGGCCTTGAGCAGAAACGCTATGAGCTCTATTCGCGCAAGGCTGATTACATCGAGCATATCCTCGGCTATCTACGGGACTACGGCCTTGAACCCGAAGTACTGGTGACCAAAGCTCCTGGCCACGCCACCGAGTTGGCCCGGGCCAGCGTGGCCCAGGGGGCTGATCTGGTGATAGCCGCCGGCGGCGACGGCACCATTAATGAAGTCGTCAACGGCTTGGCCTACTCCGGAGTTACCCTGGGGATCATCCCCATGGGTACGGTCAACGTGTTGGGATTGCAGTTGAAGATTCCGGCCGAGATAAAGGCCGCCTGCCAGGTGATCGCCCAAGGCCGGAGCACGATGATCGACCTGGGCAAGGCCGGTAATAAATACTTCGCCTGCATGGCTGGCATCGGCTTTGACGCCTTCGTGGTGCGCAAGACCGGCTCGCGCCTGAAAAAGGCCTTTGGCGCCCTGGCTTATGCCCTGACCGCCTTCCGCCACTTCCTGGCCTACCGCTTTAGGCCGATCCTGGTACGCATCGACGACCAGCCCATCCTGCGTCGCGGCTATTTCGCCATCATCGGCAACAGCAAGTACTACGGCGGAAAAACTATCCTGGCTTCGCAGGCCGACATCTCGGATGGCTTGCTGGATATCTGCATTTTTAAGCATGCCAATCTTTTCCGCCTGTTTTCCTACTTTTTACGCCGCAGCGGCCGCCGCGTCGACCGCGACCTGGCGGTGGAGTATTTTCAGTGCCGCCGCATCTCGGTGTTACGCAGCGGCCGGCACGAGGTTCATATCGACGCCGAATACCTCTGCCGGACGCCGGTGGAAATCAGCGTCTGCCCCCAGGCCATCCGCGTCGCCATTTAGCCGGCGATCGAACGCCCGGCTGGTTGCCACGCCTCGGCCGGCCTCACAAGCTGACGATGGCTTCGATCTCCACCAGGCCGCCCTTGGGCAGGCCGGCCACGGCGATGGTGGAGCGGGCCGGCTTGTCGGCCGGGAAGCAGGCGCCATACACCTCGTTTACGGTCGGGAAATTGTCCATGGTGGTCAGGAAGATGGTGGTCTTGACGATGTTGTCCAGCGTACCGCCGGCGGCCCCGATGACAGCCTGCAGGTTGCGCATAGCTTGTTCAGCCTGAGCCCTGAGCCCGTCCTTGAGGTTGCCGGAAACCGGGTCGAGCCCGAGTTGGCCGGAACAGAAGAGCAGGTTACCGGTCTTGACGGCCTGCGAGTAGGGGCCGATGGCGGCGGGCGCGGACGCGGTGGCGATGATGGTCTTGCTCATGGGAAACTCCTTTATGGTATGGCGCAGTGCCGACAGTATGGGGATTTTGGCCCGGATTGTCAAACAAAACCGCGATTATGGCCGGCCGGCCGGTTTTTTGGCTGGAATTATCGGCAAAAATCATATACTATGAAAGAGACCGGTTCCTAAAAAACCTATGATACAAAGCGCATTATCATCCGCCGCCATGCTGGGCGCCACAGTAGACCAGGTTCTCGAAGCTGCCAGCCGGGCCGGCGTGCGCGCCGTCGAGTGGTCTTGCGATGGCTTCATCGAGCGCGGCGATACCGCCCTGGCCGGCCAAATCATGGTCAAGACGCTGAAGGCTGGCCTGAGCGTAGCCTCGTTTGCCACGCTTTTCCGCGTTGGCCTCCATGCCGAAAATGAATTCGGCCGTCTGCTGGAAACGGCCCAGATGATGCACGCGCCGCTAATCCGCCTGTGGAGCGCGCCGGCTGTATCTGGTGACTACGCCAGCCGGAAAGCGGCCGACCAGGCTTTCATCGATCAGGCGCGGCGTTTGGGCGACCAGGCCGGCACCCTGGGCGTTACCCTGTGCTTTGGCGTGGCCCGCGACACGGTTCTCAATTCCTGGGCCCGGGCGGCCAACCTGTTCTCCAGCATCAAGCATCCCTTCGTCAAGCTGTCCTGGGAGCCGGCGCCGGACATCGCCTTCGACGACAGCATGGAGATTTTCTGCGGGTTGTCCGGCCAGATTGGCATGCTGGTGGCCCGCTCGGCGGCGGCCGACGGCACCATCCACTCTTTGTGCGAGCACGACGACGACTGGTCGCAGTACCTGGACGCCTTCGACGAGCAGGCCGGCAGCCCGGAGATGGTGCGTTATGTGCTGTTGCGCGGCATCAAGGGCGGCGACCACGCCAACCTGCGGGCCGACGCCGACTTATTAAAATATTACAGCACTCAGCTGCGCCGTTACCGCGGACGGAGAGTGTACGGATGAGCAGACCCTATACACTTAAAAGCGTCATCTGGTTGGCGGTCGTCACCGCGGCGGCGGTGGCCGGGCTGGTTTTCGGCCGGCACGATCTGCGCGAATTCGTGATCCTGGCCGGCCTGTGTTTTGCCTGCGAGCTGGTAGACAGTGGCCTGGGCATGGGCTATGGTACCATCCTGACGCCGGTGCTGCTGCTGATTGGCTTTCGGGTGGAAAGCATCGTGCCTACCGTGCTGCTATCGGAATTGCTCAGCGGCTTCGCGGCCGCTTTTTTTCATCATGAGGTGCGCAATGTTGATCTATCGCTGCGGGGCCGGGACTTCGGTCCGGCTATGATCCTGGTGGTTGGCAGCGTGCTGGGTGTTAGCGGCGGCGTCTTTTTGTCGTTGAACATCCCCAAGGACGCGCTGACCATTGTTGTCGGCTGCATTATCATGCTATCCGGGCTTTTTGTGGTACTGTTGGCCACAAAGGCCATCCGCTACAGCCGGCCCAGGATGATTCTGCTGGCGGCGGTGGCCTCGTTCAACAAGGCGGTGTCCGGCGGCGGCTACGGCCCTCTGATGACCAGTGGCCAAATTCTAAGCGGCGTCCAAGGCAAGGCGGCAGTGGGCATCACTGCCTTTGCCGAGGCCTTTACCTGCCTGATCGCCGCCAGTCTCTTTCTGCTGCGTGGCGGCGGCATCGATTTCCGCCTGTTTGTGCCGATGTGCGCCGGTGCCTTGCTCTCGGTGCCGTTTTCGGTGTTCGCCATCAGCAAGGCCAATGAAGGTATTCTGCGGCGGGTTATCGGCCTGCTTACCCTGGCCCTGGGAGCGTTGACTATTTACAAAGCCGTCAGCTAGGTACCGCGCCTGCGACGTTGTTATAAGGAAGTACTACATGCTTGAGAAACAGCACTATACCAATGGGCAGAAAGTGTTTGAGCTGGTTGATGGAACGCTGACCTATTTTTTTAAGACCGGCAAGATCAAGGCTGCCGGCACCTACCTGGCCGACAAGATGGAAGGCGAGTGGCATTTCTATCGCGATGGCGGCCAACTCTGGCAGGTTGGCCAATTCAAGGGCGGACTGAAGCATGGCAGCTGGGTGCGTTACGACCGCTTGAGTCGCGTGGAATACGAAGAAACCTTTTTGGATGGCAAGTTGACCAAGCCGCCAGTCGCCGAGGATTGAGGCGGCGGCGGATTCAGCCTTCTAGCAGGTTGTTGAAAAAGCCGGTTGCTTTCTCAACAACCTTAACAATTCCTCGCATAGCTTGCGCTATGCTGCGTAATTGTACCGGCATTTGAAGTGTTGAAAAGCCGCATTCGCGTTTTTCAACACCCTGCTAGTGTTTTGGCCTCGTCCCAGAAGCGGTCCATCAGCGCCAGTTTGCCTGGTTCCATCGTCTGGCCGCTCTCGGCCATGCGCTTCTCGACATGGCGGAAACGCTGGCTGAATTTTTCCATGCTGCGGTGCAGGGCCAAGGCCGGATCGACCCGGTGGGTGCGCGCCACATTGACCAGCGAAAACAACAAGTCGCCGATTTCGTCCTCTAGTTGGGCGTGTAACGCCTCGGGCGTGGCGGCCGCGTCAGGCTGATCGGCGGGCGGCGCTGACATGTCAGCCGCTTCCGCACTGGCTGACGAAACTTGACGCTGTTCCAGGGCCTGGCAGGCGGCGCGGGCCTCGGCCAGCTCTTCGGCCATCTTGTCCCAGGGGCCGTCGCTGGAGTCCCAGTCGAAGCCGGCCTTGGCGGCCGCCTTCTGCAGCTTATAGGCCCGCTCCAACGGCGGCAGGCCGGCCTTGACGGCGTCGAGGGCCGAGTCCTTGCGGCGGCGGCCTTCGACCGTTTCCTTGATGTCGTTCCACTGGGCCACCACCTTGTCGGCCGTGTCAGCGCCCGAGGGGCCGCCGAAGACATGCGGGTGGCGGCGGACCAGCTTGTCGCAGATGCCGCCGAAGACCTGGTCGACCGTAAAGTCACCCCGTTCTTCGTGCATCACCGCCACCATAGTGGGCAGCAGGAACAGGTCGCCCAACTCCTCGCGGACATGGTCGCTGTCCGCCTGGTTGATGGCCTCGACCACCTCGTAGGCTTCCTCGATGATGTTGCCGCGCAGGCTGACCGGGGTCTGCTCGCGGTCCCAGGGGCAGCCGTCGGGCGCGCGCAGGGCCCGGGCGATTGTACACAGCTTGGTGAAGCCAGCCGGCTGGTCAAGGATGGCTTGTTTGCGGTCGTTCATGCTATTCCCCCGGGTGGCCGGAATCGGCTCAGCGCTGGTTGCGGATGGCGTACAGGAAGATGCCGGTGGCCACTGAAACGTTAAGCGACTCGACGTGCCCGCCCTGCGGAATAGCCACCGTCTCGTCGCAGTGCTCCTGGAGCAGGCGGGAAACGCCCTTGCCCTCGGCGCCCATCACCAGCACGGTGCGCTTGGTGAACTTGACCGACGGCAGTTTGCTGCCCTGCATATCGGCGGCGTAGGCCCAGAAGTCGTTTTCCTTGAGCTGTTCCAGGGCGCGGGCCAGGTTGGGGACGCGGGCCAGCGGCACGTAGGCCAGGGCGCCGGCCGAGACGCGGGCCACGGTATCGGTTTCGCGGGCCGCCCGCCGTTCCGGTATGATGACCAGGTCGACGTTGAAGATGTCAGCCGAGCGCAGGATGGCGCCTAGGTTGTGCGGGTCTTCGATGTGGTCCAGGATGAGCACCAGCGCTTTTTCCGGCGGCTCGGCCAACCAGCTGTCCAGATCGACGGACTTGTCCTGTAGCTTGTGCTTGAGGGCCAGCACGGCGCCGCGGTTGTCGGGCGCCATCTTGTCGAGTTCGGCCTGGCCGACGCGCTGGACATTGACACCGTGCTGGTCGGCCAGGGCCATGATGCGCTTGACGCGCGGGCCGGGCGTGCCGACGTAGAGCATGGCGCCGTTCTGGTCGCCCGCCTGGATTTGTTCTTCGATGGCATGAAAGCCGGAGAGGTAGGTCATGGCCTCATGATACCCTGAAACGCGGCCGGCGGCAAGCGCGTCAGCCCGTAACTAGGCCTACGGCATGACTCGTCATACCTAGCAGGGTGTTGAAAAACGCGGATGCGGCTTTTCAACACTTCAAAAGCCGGTACAATTACGCAGCATAGCGCAAGCTATGCGAGGAATTGTTAAGGTTGTTGAGAAAGCAACCGGCTTTTTCAACAACCTGCTAGGGCATCACGGCAAATTCCTGGACAATCTGGATGGCATTTTCGACGTCAACGACGCCGGGCACCTTCCGTGCGGCGCTGATAGCGGCCTCGATGGCGCCTTGGGTGTTGGCCACGCCGTGCAGAGTAACCTTGGTGCCGGCCACTTCCGCTTCCAGGAAATGGATGGGAATATGTTGGTGGTAGATTAGCTCGCTGATCAGCTGCCGGCCCAGGTTCAACTCGGCCAGCCGTTTGGCGCAGGCCGCAGTACTGTCCGGCGTAACCAGCAGCTGGCGCAGGCGATCGATGACGGCGGCGGCGGCGGCCGGGGGCGTCCATTCTGAATTGATGGTCAGGTGGTAGTTGTTCGGATCCAGCCAGTTCAGATTGAAGAAGTAGTCGTAGAAACCCTTGCGGTCGTGGTCCTGCTGCTTAAGTAGGTGCTGGGCGTGGCGCGCGTCGCAGGAAAAGCGGGTGATGATGTTGCGCAGGCGGAAGTCGTAGGCTGCGTCCAGCCGGATTTTCAGCACACTCGGCAGGCCGCTGAAAAGCGCCAAGGCGCCCCGGCCAACGATGATGCAGTCGCCCTTGATGGCCTCGGCGTACAGCACCGAAGTCAGGTAGTGCAGGTAGTCGTCGCGGTCTTGGCTGAGCGAGGCCCAGAAGCCCGGTTTCTTCTCGTCGTAGCGCTCACGGACCCCGGGCTTGAGACCGCGTTCAGCCATCAGCTGCTCGATGTGATCCTTGTCGAACAGGCGGTACCCGGTCAGCTTGGCCAATTCGGTGCCGGTCTCGTCACCTAGCGCTCCGAAGGCCCTGGCGATGCAGATTACTGACATATTATCCTCCTTGTCGCGGCCGATTAGCCGCCCCGCGCTTAGCGCCGCGTGCCCCTTGGCGAATAGGTTACCGGATAGATCCGAGCCTGTGCTTCGCTCCACGTTCAACATAGGACTTTGCCGCCAGCTTGTCAAATTCGCGGGCGGACAGGGTGTCTTCCCGTTCGGCGTTGGCCGTGCTATAACCGTGCTATGAACCACACGGGCGAACTGGCGGCCTTCGGCACCGCCATCTGCTGGACCTTGTCGGCCATCTTTTTCGAGCGCGCCTCCAAGCGCATTTCGGTGCTGGCCGTGAATCTTTTCAAGCTCATTTTGTCCTTCGGCTTCCTGGTGGTCACCGCCACCATCCTGCGCGGCATCCCGTTTCCGACTGATGCCCCGCCGCGGGCCTGGCTGTTCCTGACTATCTCCGGGGTGGTAGGCTTCGTCATCACCGACTTCTTCCTGTTTACCGCCTACAAGACCATCGGCAGCCGCGTCTCCAGCCTGTTCCTGGCCCTGTCGCCGACCATCACCGCCCTTCTGGGCTTCATCTTCCTGGGCGAGCGCCTGGGCTGGCGCGGCCTGGTGGGCATGGGCATGGTGATCTCAGGCATCCTGGTTACGGTGGTGGCCAAGGGCGACCTCAAGATTGCCGGCCGCAAGGTGTCCGGCCTGCCGCCGGAGCACGGCGACCTGCGCCCGGCCCAGCTGTCCAAGGTCGACCGGCGCGGCTACCTATTCGCCTTCCTGGCCTGCATCGGCCAAGCCATCGGCATGATCCTGACCAAGCATGGCCTGCAGGACTACAACCCGGTGGCCGGCTCGACCATCCGCTCGCTGGCCGGCGTCGGCGGTTTCCTGGTCTTCGGCTTCCTGACCGACCGCGGCCGATCCTTTACGACCGCCCTTAAGGACAAGACCGCCCTCAAATTCACCTTCCTGGGCGCCATCGTCGGCCCCTTCCTGGGCGTCACCTTGTCGCTCTTCGCCATGCAGCGCACCCAGGCCGGCGTGGTCTCCACCCTGATCGGCCTGACGCCGGTGCTGATTATCCCGCCGTCCATCCTGTTATTCAAGCAGAAGGTCAAACCAGCCGAAATCGGCGGCGCCCTGCTGGCGGTAGCCGGCTCGGCCGTGTTTTTTTTGTAGGGGGGCGATTCCCCAAGGAGCCCCATCATGTCCGGCAACCTCGAATACCTAAACCATAACCTGCGCCGCTCGGCCGGGCCGATCCTGGCCTGCACCAAAGCCTTCCTGGCCAGCGACAGCCAGCCCTGCGTCAGGCAGAATTTCCAGAACCAGGACTGGTACCACGGCACGGGCATCAAACCGGCCGACCATCCCGGCCGGCTTGAACTGGCCGTGCTCGACCGCCACCTGCCCGACGCCTGCTGCGCCTGGTGCGCCAGCCGCGATGTGCTGGTAGTAGCCCTGCAGGGCTGCGTCTCGGAACACTCCGGCGACGCCTACTACGACTACGAACTCCACTGCCGCCGCTGCGGCCAATTCACCGCCTGCTCCTACGCCGAGAACTAGACGGTCAGACCCTGCCGTGCGATGGCGCTGTGCGGTTTGAAAAAAGTCAAATACCGCGCCAGATTATCTTGGGTGGCCGCGACACCGCGGGTGGCGCTACAAAAACAAGACCATGGTACATGGCCTTGTTTTTGTAGCGCCAGGCCCCGCGTCGAGGCCTCCTAAGGCAAGCCTGCGCTCTTGTTGGGCATATTTCTTAAAGCCGCTTAGCTCCAAAAAAAACTTGCGCGCCGTCCGTTTTCGGCCTACACTGAAGGCATGGCTATAACACTGTATTCCGAAGGAGCCGCCCGCGAGGTGACCGGTTCCAAGCACGTTCTGGACATCGACGGCAAGCGCTACCTGGTGGATTGCGGCGCTTTTCAAGGCAAGCGCGAGGAAAGCGACCAAAAGAACCGGGCGCTGCTTTCCGATCCGCAGTCGATCGAGGCGGTCATCCTGACCCACGCCCACTTCGACCACTGCGGCCTCTTGCCGCTCCTCACCAAGCGCGGCTTCAAGGGCAACATCTACTCGACGCCGGCCACGCGCGACCTGGCCAACATCATCATGCTGGACTCGGCCCGCATCCAGGCCCGCGACGCCGAGTACCTGGCCAAGCAGGCCCTCAAGAAGGGCGAGGTCTTCACCTGGAAGCCGATGTACGACCAGGTGGACGCCGTGGAGGCCGCCAGCCAGTTCATGACCATCAACTACCGCCGGCCCCAGCCCTTGGGGGACATCAAGCTGGAGTTCCGCGACGCCGGCCACATCCTGGGATCGGCCACGGCGCACGTCACGGCCACCGACAAGGACGGCAAGACTGTGCGCATCGGCTTCACTGGCGACCTGGGGCGGCCCGAAAAGCCCATCATCTGCGACCCGGACAAGATGGAGCCGGCCGACTACCTGATGATCGAGAGCACCTACGGCAACCGCCGCCACGATTCCACCGTGGACGCCCTGGACAAGCTGGCCCACGTGGTCAACGAGACCTTCGAGAAGCGCGGCAAGCTGATCATCCCGGCCTTCGCCATCGAGCGCACCCAGGAACTTATTTATTACTTCCACATGCTGGTAGACCAGAAGCGCATCCCCAAGATCCCCATCTGGGTGGACTCGCCCATGGCCATCAACGCCACCAGCATCTTCCAAGTGCATCCGGAGTGTTACGATAAGGACACCTACGAGGCCTTCCTGCAGCACCACGTCAATCCCTTCGGCTTCAACGAGCTGCAGTTCTCCAGCACCGTCGAGCAGTCCAAGAAGCTCAACCTGATGGCCGGCCCGGTGGTCATCATGAGTGCCGACGGCATGTGCGAGGCCGGCCGCATCCAGCATCACCTCTTGCACACCCTGGAGGATGAGCGCAACACCGTTCTGGTAGTCGGCTTCATGGCCGCCAACACCTTGGGGCGGCGCATCCGCGACGGCCAGAAGCAAGTCCGGATCCACGGCAACCTGCTCAACGTCCGGGCCAAGGTGCAGGAAATCAACGCCTTCAGCGCCCACGCCGACTACCAGGAAATGTGGGACTGGCTGAGCGGCATGGACCTATCTAGCCTCAAGACCATCTTCCTGGTGCACGGCGAGGATGACGCCATCGAGGCCCAGAAGAAATTCCTGGAAGCCAAGGGCATCAAGGACGTCAAGATCATCGAGTACGGGCAGAGGTACGAACTGTAATTTTAGTATAACTCACTGGCGCTCGGCGGCCATCCGGCAAGGGTGGCCGCCCGTCTTTTAGGGGGCGCCAGGCCACCGCCACTCCGGGCGGGTTGGCCAGACGCGCCCCCTAGCGCCAGCTACGGCCATCCGGCCGTGATCTGGCGCCTCCCCGGGGAGGGGGGCGAAGTTCAAGGCTCGGGCCGGGTTAAGCTCGCCCTCGGACTGGGCTTGACGCAGCCGGGGTCAGGCCTCTGATCAGTTGGGGCCGGGGGGCTGGCATAAGGGGAATTGCGCTCGCGGACGCTAAAATCTGTTTCCCGAGGAGGAACGATGAAACGTACAATGGTATTCGTTTGCGCGGTGCTTGTGGGAATAGTCGCCTTAGTCTATGGACAGGACCCAAGGGATTATATGTCCGCCACCATCGGAGTTTTAAAGTACGTACCGGCCGGTCGCTTTCAGCGTGACGGTACGGCAGGGAATATCAGTCTGATAACCCAGCCCTACCGGATGAGCCAGCACGAGATTACCCGCACTCAATTTCGGACTATTATGGGGGCTGATCCAAGCGAGGCCGGTTTTTCCAGTGGCATTATAGATCCGGTACAGATGGTGAACTGGTACCAAGCGATTGCTTTTTCTAACAAGCTGAGCCTGGCTGAGAACTTAACGCCGGTGTATGCAGTCAGCGGTGTAAATTTCACAACCCTGACATTCAGGCAGATACCGACAAGCTCAAATGCGACGTGGGATGCTGTCACGGCTAACTGGAGCGCTAATGGCTATCGCTTGCCGACGGAGATGGAATGGATGTGGGCCGCCATGGGTGCCCTGGCAGACGGTCAGGGGCGGGGGACCAATACTACTGGCTATACCAAGGCCTTTGCGGGTAGCACTGGCAGCAATGCGATTGGGGATTATGCGGTATTCGGATATATGGGTCTCGATTTCAGAATGGGAACGGCGGTAGGTCGAACAAGTTCGCAAAGATCAAATCTTGCCGGATCCAAACTGCCTAACGAGCTGGGCTTGTACGATATGAGCGGGAATGTATGGGAATGGTGCTGGGACTGGTATGCGGACAATGGTTCCTGGCCTCAATATGCCGTGACCGGAACAGTCACGGACCATCGGGGCGCCGCTTCGGGCTCGATCCGCGTCCTTCGCGGTGGCAGCTGGTTCGAAGATGCGTCTATCTGCCGCGTGGCGACGCGGGGTGTCAATGATCCGGGCAGCCAGAACCGCGATATCGGGTTTCGGGTGGTGCGCCCCTGACTTTTGGCCAGTTAGGTCCACAAACGAAAAACGACAGAAAGGGATTGTCCATGGATCAAATAGACAAGTACCAGAAAATCGGACATTTGATCATGACCGGAGGAGGCCAGGCGGCCGCTGCTTTGCGAATTAGCTGTTCGATAAGGACAATCAATTGCCTGCCTGTCGGTAGCCGGAAGCATGAGTTACTGCTGTGGCTAACCAGGCTGACCGACGACTATGCCGACCGCTTTTTGAGTTTTGACCAGAAGAGCGCCATAGCCTGGGGCGCTCTGTGCGCCGAACTGGAAGCCAGTGGTCACCCCATCCCGGTGCTTGATGGCCTGATCGCGGCTTGCGCCCTGCGCCATGGCTTAACGCTGGTGACCCGTAATGAAAAAGAGTATCGCCACAGCGCGGTGCCGCTGCTCAATCCCTGGGGAGGTAGCCCGTACGCCTTCCCTGAGTGCGGCCGGCGCCTTGGCCTACTGGCGGCCAGAGCGGTGCCTTCAATCGTCGACTAACAATAAGCCGGTATCGAAGGTGATGGCGATGCTGTCCAGGTAGAGATCGATGCGTGGCCGGGCGGAGCGATGTACCAGCAGGCCGCGCAATTCCAACCAGGGCGCGTACTGGCGCACGTTGGGCAACCAGGACAAATAGATGTGCCTTACCTGTTGGATGTATTCGGGGTTGTCCACCGCTATCTGTTGTTCGTAAGAGCGGTTGGGAACCAGTTGGGTGGCGTCCAGGTATAGGACGGAGACCTGACCATCCAGGCTGGCCAATACCAGGCCCAAGCTGTACGGCGCTTCGACGCCGGCTAGGCCGGGCAGGCTTTGCGCCAGGCTGGCGGCAAACCTGAATCTTCGGATTGCGCCTACGTTCTCCAGGCGCCAGGCGCGCGGCGGGAGCAGCAACATGGCATCGGTGCCGGCAGGCGCGGCCGAGAAATCCAGCCGCACCTGCCGGCTTTGGCCGGCTGGGCAAACGAGTGGCGGCGCGGCCTGGCCAGAGGGCAGGTACCAGGCTTCCCAGGTTTCGGTGGCTTCAAGTGCCGGTAGCAGCAATCCGTCTTCGGCCATGATTGGCAAGCTGATTGCCAGGATCAGGCTGACCAGTATCCCCTCGAAAATGCCGTGCTGCCTGTTCATGGCGCAGTACCTCCGGTTTGCCGGATTTCAAAGGCGCCGATACCTAGCGGCAACATGGCCGGCTCCAGGCCGCTCAGCCAGGGTTCTGGCTGGACATATAAACGCGCTTCCACCAATTGCAGGCTGCGGAAGCTGGTCAGGATATCTAGACTGAATTCATAGTCCAGTGGGTGAATTCGGTCGAAGCGGCAGGTGCCCATCGGAAACTCGCGCAAGCGGCCGTTCTCGTCGCGGAAGACCAGGCAAAGTAGCCACGGAGCCTGACTGCCCCGTATCCGGATGGCCATGGACTGGCCGGGCAGGGCTGCCACGCGGCGGCCGGCGTCGCTCGGCAGGGTGGGCAGGACATACCAGCCGCTGCGGCCATCCTGGCAAGCCACTTCCAGGAGCGGTGCGGCGCCAAACCGGTCGTCGCTGACGGCTCTGGCCGGGGCGACCAGTTCCAGCTGGCGGGCGGCCAGGCGGGCGGCCATGGCGGTCCGGTCGGGCAACGGCTGGTTGGCGGGCGCCTCAGCGGCGGCGTTCGGCGGCTGCCCGTTCAGGAGGCCGTCGCGCAAGGGGTGCGGCGGGCTGAGCGCCAGATAATGGTAATAAAAAGCTTGCTGCCAGACCGGCAGTTGGCCGAGCCGGCCCAGGCTGGCGGCCGCCGCGGCGCTGGCTTGGCCGGCATAGAAGGCTGCGATGGCCCGGTCCATGGCCAGGGTAGGGAGGCTGGCGAAGGCCGCCGTGGATAGTGCGGCCGAAAGCGTCGTCGCCGGCACTTCGGCGATGGCGCCCAGGCGGACCAGCAGGGCTTGATACAACAGGCTGGTCCGGTCCGGTTCGCGCCACCCCTTCAGGTCTTCGGTCAAGCCGGCGCGCTGCCGGAGGCCCCGCAGTAGCTGGTCGGTGGCCAGGTTGCGCTCGTGCAGGAACTCGAAGGCCTGGCGGTCCGCTTCCGGGTTTTCCAGGGCCAGGCCGGCATAACGCAGCCACGTCCCCAGCCAGGGTTCGGGCCGCACCGCCTGGTGGGCGGCGGCGGCCATCAGGAAGGCGTTGCTGCCGCTGGCCCAATCGGCTATGAAATACAGTACATTGTCGAACCAGGGTGACCACTGATAGCCGATGATGGCGAACAGTTCCATCGGGCTGATCCATTGCCAAAGATCCTCGCCCAGGGCTTGCAGCCAACCCAGGGTGCGTGCCGCGTCGATCCGCCACAGGCCGTCGATCAGGTCATCGCGGATAGCCGGAAAGCCCGGCGCGTCCGGGTGGCGCAGCGAGCCGCCAAAGAAGCCGAGCAGGCCTTCATAATCGCCGGCTTGGGCGGCTGGCAGGGCGGGATTGCGCCAGGCGGTCTGACCGGCGGCCGCTGCCGGCGGATTGGCGCTGGCTGGGCTTGCGGTTTGGCTGGGCGTCAGGCTATCCCACCCGCCGGCCGGGCTGCTGTCATCGTCAGGCTGGGCGGAGAACGTATCGACCACTAAGCCCAGGCTGACCAGTTTCAAGCCCGAAGGAGCCGCGCCATGCAGCCGGAAACCGAGCAATCGCAGCCCGAAACGCTGATTGTCCAGACTGACGCGCTGCATGATGCCCGGCGGGACTGCCCAGCGCAAGGTGCACTCGGATTGGCTCAGCCGAGCGGCCGGCAGACGGTAGGTGAAGCCGTTTGAATCCTGCACAATGGGCTGGATGGTCAAACCAGTCGTCACCAGGCGCTGGAAAGTTGCCGCCTCGGGTATCCGCAGCGACAGCGAGACCCTCTGAACGATGCCGCCGCTTTCCAGGGGGACAGCTAGCAGGCAGTCCCAGGCTGGCGGCAGGCCAGCTACCTGCGACACCAGGCTGGCCGCGGTAGCCGGGGCAGCCTGACGCGGCGGCGCTGGCAGAGGCGCTACCGCCACCGCCGCTTGCACAACCAGGCTGCCAGCCGAGCCATCGCCCAACAGGTAGACTCGATCCTGCAGCCCTATCTGGCTGATTGACAGCAACGCTTCATCTTGGGCAAGCGCCGAGCCGGCACTCAAAAAGAGGCTAAGCAGCAGGCCGACCAGCCTCGACGCGGCGGACTGAAGCCTAGGACATCCAAAAAACATGGGTTGGCCTCCCTGTCGTAGTTGAACCTATCGTCCATCCGGCTGATATGGCTATGTCACCTAAGTATATGAACCCTGTCCGCACTGTCAATGTTTCGGATCACGCTCACTTCACTATGCCGACCTTGATGCCAGGCGTGATGAGCCGCCAGGAAGCGCCCGCCCCGAGCGGCGCCCCAGATCGAGCCAACACAGTCAGCGGCCGGCACATCCGGCGGCTAGAAGGCAGACTAAGGCGCTGGCCGGCAGCCACCAAGAGTGGGGGTAGGCCGGGATCCCCCGCGCCGCACACAGGGCCCAACACTGGCGGGCTTGCGCGCAAGACCGCCAGACCAGCCCCCCCACCGCGGCGCGGGTAGCCCGGCCGAAGGGGGAGCCGCCAGCCGACCCAAGGACCCAGCCTAATGGGAACCCCGACCGGCGCTGAAAGCCGCTACGCCTCGCAGCAAGCCACGGCGTGATACCATCAAACGCCGCCACTGGCTTGCCCTGGAACAAGGCGGCCGCGCGGGTGGCGCAACCAAGCATGACCCGGCGATAAGCCGGGCCATGCTTGAACGCGCCAGGCCCCGCGTCTGCAAGCTCCATATACAAGCCACCGCCGTTGCCTTGGCTAACCCAGTCGCTGTACTGAAACCCGGTGCGGTTTTCATCGCCGAACCGCCCACTATGCTGTGCTCCCCCCTTAAGGCTGCATGGAGTCGAGCTTGTCCACCCGGCGCTGATGCCTCTCACCCTCGAATTCGGCCGCCATGTAGGCCCGGATCATGGCGGTCACCGGCATCGCGTAGTTGACGCGGCCCCCGAAGGCGATGAAGTTGGCGTTATTGTGGCGTTTGCACATTTCGGCGCTATACAGGTCGAAGACCTGGGCGCAGCGGATGCCCTTGACCTTGTTGGCGGCGATGCTGATGCCGATACCCGAGCCGCAGCACAGGATGCCGAAGTCGTAGCCGCCTTGCAGGAAGCGCTCGCCGGCCTGGCGGGCGATATCCGGATAGTCGACCGAGTCGGTCGCGTCGACGCCCAGATTGTCCACCTGATGGCCGGCTTGGGTCAGATCGGCGCTGATGACGCGTTTCAAGTCGATGGCGCCGTGGTCATTGGCTATCAGGATGCGCATGCGGGAACCTCCGGGTTTGCTGGGCGATGAAACTGGCGCTGTCCGCGTCCGGCCCGGGCTAAATATACCATTAATGCGGCAGCTGATCAATCAAGTCAGGCGCATAGAGTGGCCGTTATATGTCGACCAGGTGGCCCGGCGCGGCGTCTTTGTGTCAGGAGGACAGGCCATGAAACTATCATATAAGCGCCGTCAATCGGCTCGCGCCGTCAGCTTGGCCGGTGCCATGGCCGTGGCCAGCGCTCTGGCTGTGGGCGGATTGTTTTGTATGTCGCTGGCTGGCTGCATTCCGGCCGTCATCGACGCCGTGTACGAGCCGACCGACCTCCAGCCGCCCAGCCTGGTGGCCTGGAGCGCTAACGGGCCGGGTCAGCTGCGGCTGGACTTTGACGAGGCGGTCAGCCTGGCCGCCACCGACTGCACGGTCAGTGCCCAGGCGGCGGGTAGCGCAACGGACGGTGGCGGGGGAGTCGCCGCCGGTATCGCCGTCAGTCGGGTCGAGATTCTGCCCGACTTGTCAGGCGCCCTGGTATTGGAACTGGCCTTGGTTTTGCCGCCGGGCGAAGCCTATGCTTTGTCCGGTCTGGCTTTTGACGAGGCCGGCAATGCCATCAGCTTTACGGTGCCTTTTTGGGGCTATAACCCGCAGCCGGCCGGCCTGGTCATCAACGAACTCCTAAGCGCCGGCAGCGATACTCATCCGGACGCCGTCGAGTTTTACGTCAGCCAGGCCGGTGACCTGGCCGGCTTGGCCTTCTATGTCGGCGTCAGCGACGACGCCGATGGGCGCTACATTTTCCCGGCCTGCCCGGTCGCGGCCGGCGAGTATATCGTCCTGCACCTGCAACCTCAAGGCCTGCCGGAAGAAATCGACGAGTTGGCGGCGACCAATGTATCCGGCGGACTGGACGCCAGTAGCGCTGGCCGCGACCTGTGGTGTAGCGGCGCCGCCCTGTCCGGCAAGAATGGCGCCGTCAGTCTGTACGCCAGCCCGCATGGCGCCATGATTGACGCCGTCGTCTACTGTGAGCGAACCTCGGCCTCGGACAGCGATTATCGGGGCTTTGGCAGCGCCAAACTGCTGCGGCGGGTCGACGCCATCGCCGCGGCCGCTATGTGGTTGGCCACCGGCGGCCGGGTGACGCCGGAAGCGGCCGCCCAGTCCGGCTATGTGACGGCCACGCGTACCCTGTGCCGCTCCGGCGCGTCGGCCGATACCGATAGCGCTGCCGACTGGCATATCGTGCCGACGCGCGGCGCCAGCCTGGGCGCGGCCAACGTTGATGCCGTCCATCAGCCTTAGCGGGGCATGCAGCGGCACCAAGCGTAGCGTGCGGTTTGGCCAGGCGACCACCTAGCAGGTTGTTGAAAAAGCCGGTTGCTTTCTCAACAACCTTAACAATTCCTCGCATAGCTTGCGCTATGCTGCGTAATTGTACCGGCTTTTGAAGTGTTGAAAAGCCGCATCCGCGTTTTTCAACACCCTGCTAGGCCAGGCCTCAGCGCCTGTTTACGGGAAAAAGGCGGGGCTTGCCTTTACCGGGCCTTTTTCCGTATTATGAGGCCGCATGAATTTGGAAGCGTTTGTCCTCGGTTGCGGTGGCATGATGCCGTTGCCCAACCGTCATTTAACCAGCCTGCTATTGCGTCGCGAAGGGGATCTGTTCCTGTTCGACGCCGGCGAGGGCACCCAGGTATCGCTACGCCGCCTCAACCTGCGCTGGAAAAAAATCAGCGCAATTTTCATCTCGCATACCCATGCCGACCATGTCACCGGTTTACCGGGCCTCCTGATGCTGTCCAGCCAGGTCGACCGCGATGAGCCGCTCTACATCTACGGACCGCCGCGCATCGCCGAATACATTGAATCCAGCCGCCGCGTTTTGGACATGTACATCAACTACGAGATCATTATCCGCGAAACCAGCGAAGCCGGTATCTGCCACCAGGAGGCGGACTTCCAGGTGCGTACCTTCCCCCTGCGCCATACCAAAACCTGTTACGGCTACGCGCTGGAGGAGCACGCCCGGCCGGGTGAGTTTAATCCGGCCCGGGCCCTGGAATTGGGTGTGCCGCGCGGGCCGCTCTGGTCGCGCCTCCAGGCCGGCGAGAGTGTCCAGTCCGACTCCGGTACGATGGTGGAGCCGTCGGCGGTGCTCGGCCCGGCGCGCAGCGGACGCAAGGTCAGCTTTGTGACCGATTCGCTGTATTTCCCGGAGATCGCGGCCGAAGTGGCCGGCTCCGACCTTTTTGTCTGCGAGGGCATGTTCGAGCATGCCTTGCTGGACAGCGCCGTCGAGAAGAAGCACATGACGGCGGTGCAGGCGGCCATGCTGGCGCGCGACGCCGGCGGCGTCAAGCAATTGGCGCTCATCCACTATAGCCCGCGCTACACCGAGTACGACTTGAAGCGCGTCCTCGACGAGGCTCGTGAAATTTTTCCGGCCACCATCCTGTCGCGCGACCGGATGCAGCTGCCGCTGGAGTACGTCGACTGAGCGGCCGACGCGACCATTGACCAAGATGATTATTGAACCTTTCGAGCCAGCCGCGTAGTGGTCGGCGGGGAAGGTTCCTGTGCAAATATCCTGACAGGAGCGCATATGATAGAAGTAAGCAATCTGGTGAAACGGTATGGCGGCTTCGAGGCCGTGCGCGGCGTTTCCTTCGTGGCCGGCACCGGCAAGGTGGTCGGGCTACTGGGGCCGAACGGCGCCGGCAAGACCACCATCATGAAGGTCTTGACCGGCTACCATCGGCCCAGTAGCGGCCAGGCCCTGCTCAACGACATCGACGTCGCCGTCGATCCGGTGGCGGTGAAGAGCAGCGTCGGCTACTTGGCCGAGGGCGTCCCCCTGTACACCGACATGACGGTTCGCGAATACCTCGACTTTATCGCCGAGTCCCGCCAGCTGCCGGCGGCGGAACGGGCGGAGGCCATCGCTAAGGCCTGCCAGAGCTGCGGCCTAAAAGGCATGGACGATGTGCGTATCGAGCATCTGTCCAAGGGATTCCGGCAACGCGTCGGCCTGGCCCAGGCCATTCTGCACGATCCGGCCATCCTCATCCTGGACGAGCCGACTACCGGCCTGGACCCCAACCAGATCCTGGAGATCCGTTCCCTGATCCGGTCGCTGGGCGTCAACAAGACGGTCATCCTGTCCACCCACATCCTGCAGGAGGTTGAGGCCCTCTGTTCGGAAGTGATCATCATCAACGAGGGACGCATCGTGGCTCAAGGCACTACCGCCGAGATCGCCCGCAGCCTGCAAGGTGAGGACCGCCTGGACTGTTTGGTCAAGCTGCCGGCTAATGCCGCCAAGGACGCTTTTTCGGCGGCCAAAGTTGGCGCGGCGCTCCGGGCTTCCGGCGTGATCGGGTCCTGTGAGGTTGAAGCCCTGAGCGGCGGCAAACTGCGGCTGAAGCTGCTGACCGGCGCCGGCCAGGCCGACGATGCGGCGGCCGCCGTCTTCGGCTGGGCCAAGGACCAGGACTGCACGCTGCTGGACTTGCGCCGCGAGGCTCTCAGCCTGGAGCAGATTTTCGTGCAATTGACCGGCGAGGAGGCCAAACGATGAACCGCACCCTGACCATCGCCCGCAAGGAAATCCAGGGCTACTTCAATTCGCCGGTCGGCTGGCTGTTCGTGCTGGTCTTCCTGGTGGCCTGCTCGGCGCTGTTCTTTTTCATGCAGAGCTTCTTTGCTTCGGACCGCGCCGAGCTGCGCGGCTTCTTCTCGCTGATGCCGCTGCTGCTGTCGGTCATCCTGCCGGCTTTAACCATGCGGCTGTGGGCCGAGGAAAAGAAGCAGGGCACCTACGAGTTCCTGCTGACTATGCCCTACACCGAGCCAGAGCTGGTGCTAGGCAAGTACCTGGCCACCATGGCCGTGGTCGGCCTGGCCCTGGTGCTAACCTTCCCGGTGCCGCTGATGGTGTCGCTGTTCGGGGCGCTCGATTTCGGCCAGGTGGTAACCGAATACCTGGGCGTCCTGTTGCTGGCTTCGGCCTCGGCCGCCATCGGCCAGCTGATATCCTCGTTCACCCGCCACCAGATCAGCGCTTTCATCGTTTCGGTAATCATCCTGACGGTACTCAATCTCCTAGCCCAGTTGCCCATCCTGGTTGAGCTGCCAGCCGTCTTGGCCGGCATCGTCAACTGGCTGTCGTTGAACCATCACTTTATTTCCTTCTCGCGCGGCGTCCTCGATAGCCGCGACCTGTTCTATTTTATCATCCTGACCCTGGCTCCGCTCTACGTCACCGCCAGGACCATCGTCTTCGGCAGGTGGAGGTAATATATGATTGATACACCGAAAAAACAGGAATATTTAATCACCGGTTTGGCGCTGCTGTTCTTCGCGCTCCTGGCGGTGGCGACCACGCTGGTCTTTACCCGGCTCGACCTGACCAGCGGTCGGGCGCACACCCTGTCGGCCACGGCGCGCAACCTGCACCGCGAAATTCCGGAAAGCGTCCGCATCACCTATTTTATCTCCAAATCGCTGGCTTCGCGCCATCCGGGCGCCCAGCAGGTCGAGGATTTCCTGCGTGAGCTGGAAGCCGCCTCGCGCGGCCGCATCCGGGTGCGGATCGAGGATCCGGCAGCCGACCCGGAGAAAGCCCAGGGCTTCGGCGTGCCGCCCCAGGAAATGCAGGTCATCGAACGCAATGAGCAGCGCGTCGCCCAGGTTTATACCGGCGTCGTCATCGAGTACCTCGACGACTTTCAGACGCTGCCCGTGGTCATCGGCACCGAGACCATTGAATACGAAGTCATCAAGGCCGTCCGCAACCTGATCCACAAGACCACGCAGGTGGCCGGCTTCCTGGTCGGCGACGCCGGCCGCAGCCTCGACGCCAACTACACCATGCTCAGCCAGTACATTCAGCAAGCCGGCTACGAGCCGCGCGCCGTTGCGCCTAGCATGCCTATCGAGAGCGACATCAACGTGCTGTTCGTGCTCGGCAACAGCCAGCTGGACCGCTACGACGCCTACTTCATCGACCAGTTCATCATGCGCGGCGGCCGGGTGCTGTTCGCGGTGCACGGCGTCAATGTCGACATCGAACAGGGCATCCTGGCCACGCCGGTGGAGGCCGACGGCGTTATCGACCTCCTGGCAGCCTACGGCATCGAGCTGCGGCGCCAACTGGTGCTGGACGAGGCCAACGTTACCGTGCCGTTCCAGATCGGCAATTATAGCGGCGGCTATGACATCCAGTACATCCGCTACCCGCACTGGATTGCCGTTCAGGACCGCTTCGTGAATCACGACCATCCGATAACCAGCCGCTTCGTCGGCCTGAGCCTGTACTGGCCGTCGCCCCTGACGGCGCGGGCCGGCACTGGTCTTGAGGCCCAGTCGCTGATCACCACCACGCCCAAGGGCTGGCTGCAGACCGGCAACTTTGCCACCGCCCCGCAGGAGGAGGCCTCCTACTACTTGGAGAAGACCGCCACCACCGGCAGCTATACTCTGGCCCTGGCCGTCTCCGGCCAACTGCGCAGCCCCTTCGCCAATGGCGATCTGCCAGCCCGCGACGGCGCCGAGCCACTTGAGTCGCCGGCCATCGCCAGCACCGATTCGCGCTTCGTGGTGGTATCGTCGACCGATTTCCTGAGCGACATCATCCAGTTCGCGCGCTCCGAGGTAAATATCAGCTTCGGTATTTCGTCGGCTGACTGGCTGGCGTCGGCCGAAGACCTGATAGCCATTCGCACCCGGGCCGAACGCGACCTGCGCCTCAACCTGATCCGCGACGAGGATACGCGCGCGGCGCTGATCGTCCTGGTGTACATGGTCAACTTGGTGCTGATACCGGCACTTGTCATTGTCTGGGCATTGCTGCGCGCCCATGCCCGAAAGCGCCGCGAGCAGCTGGCTAGAGCGCAGCGGGGAGGCGAACTATGATCTCGTTCCAGAAACGCATGTTACCGATCGTGATAGCCAACGCGGCTTTGCTGCTGATCATATTGTTGGCTCTTATGCTGGCGCCAGCCCGGCGCAACAACCGGCAGGCCAACCTCAGCCTGTACAGCCCGGCCGACAGCCTGGAGCGCATCCGGTTGGAAGGTGCCGTCGAAGTCAGCCTGGTACGCTCTGGCGCCGCCTGGCTGGTGGAGTCGGGTACCGACCTGTTCCCGGCCGACACCACCCGGATCACCGCCTTCCTTGAGGCTCTGGCCAAGAGCGGCCAAGCCGAACGGGTGGCCACCCGACGCGAAGCCTGGGCCGATCTTGGCCTGGAGGACGACGTGGCCGTACGCGTCAGCCTGTTGGCCGCCGACGGCTCGGCGCTTCATGCCTTCCGGGTGGGCAATTACGCCAGCGGCAGCGCCGCCATCTATGTGGCGCTGGATGGTAAGGATGAGGCCTGGTCCGTCCCGGCCGGCTTCGCTTCCTACGCCAAAGGCCCAGCCAGCTCCTGGTACGACCTCCGGCTGTTCGCGGATCTGGCGCCCCAGGACGTCCAGAACCTGGAACTGCGCGGCAGTCTGGCCATGACCGACGGCGTGGTGGTGCAGACCGATTATCGCCTGCAGCGCTGGCAGAACGGCTGGATGCTGGCCGGCAACGACCAGGTCAGCCTGAACCGCGACAAGGTGGAGGCCCTGCTGCGCGCCTGGTCCGGTGCCCGCGCCCAAGCCTATGCGCCGCTGGATGAAGCCCCCGGCGAGGCGCTCTGCACCCTGACTGCTTGGCTGGCCGACGGCACCAGCCGCAGCGTCAGTATCGAGGGCACCGCGGACGGCTACGCCGCCACCCTTCAACCACTGGGCAAGCGGGTCTACCTGACGGCCTGGTCTATCCGCGAGAGCATTAAGGACCTGGCCAGCCTGCTGCAGGAGTGAGTCGCCGGCCGGCCCGCCACTGCGGCAGGCTGGCCATGAGGACAGCTTGACTATTATCGACCGAAAAGGGCGGCGGCGCGTTAATCTGCGCCGTCGCCCCTTGTTTTGGCGCGTCCGGCTTCGTTCCGGAGCACCGGTGTCTGAGCTTTAGCAGGTTGTTGAAAAAGCCGGTTGCTTTCTCAACAACCTTAACAATTCCTCGCATAGCTTGCGCTATGCTGCGTAATTGTACCGGCTTTTGAAGTGTTGAAAAGCCGCATCCGCGTTTTTCAACACCCTGTTAGTGGTTGGTGAGGAATGAGCGGTATTTTTCGGGGTCGGGGCGGAAGGCCATGATGTGGGTGTCGCGCTCGATGCGGGCCTTGCGCAGGGCGACCAGCGCTTCGGCGATGACGCGCTCGGCGTCGACGATGCGGCCCGACCGGGAACTCAAGCCCATGAATACTTCCAGGTACTTGAGTTGGCTGGTCCGGTCCTGGATGACGAAGGTCAGCTTTTTGATAAGTTCCTCGGTATGGCGCATGGTCTCGTCGATGTCGCTGTTGGGCAGCACCACCGCTACGCCGTCCTCGCCGAACGCGAAGCTCAGGTCCTTAAAATTGAAGAAGTCGCGCACCGTGGCCGTGAATGTTTCGTAATCGAGTGAATATTTCTTGACGCTGTCCCAGGAGGCAAGCAGCAGGACCAGGTCCTGTTCGAAGGTCGCCGCCCGGCGCAGTTCGGCGTTGAGCCGCTCGCGCAGGTAGGATTCCCAGCACAGGCCGCTGCCTGGATCGTACAGGCCTTTGGGGCCGCCGATATCTTCCTCGACTACCGGGATGCGTTTCGGGGCGGGCTGGTCGCTAGGGCTGGCCGGCGTCGACGCGACGGAATCGGCGCGCGTCGACGCCAGGTTGGGGTGCGGCTCGCTGATGGCTAGCCCGTCATCCTGGCCGTTATTGGCGACGGGCTCGGCCAGCGCCAGCACGTCCTCGATGTCGCCGTCCAAGTAGGGCAGGTCGGGTAAGGATTCATCGGTCGCGGTGGCGGCGGCGTCGGTGCTTAGGTCGACGCCGTTGGCGACCGCCGTGGCCGTTAGGTCGGCGACGGCCAGGCCGCTGGCGGGCGAGTCTGGCTGGCTGGGCGCTGTTGTCTCGGACACGGCTGTCGCGGCTGGGGTGGCGGCCGCCGCCAGGCTAGGGTCGGCCAGGCTGACCGCGCTGCCCTGGTCGTCCGTGAGGGCCTTATTGGGAACGGTGGTCTCGCTGTCGGTGGTGGCTGCAGCCGGTTGGTCAGCCAGTTGGTCGGTTGGATGGTTGATCCTGCTATCGCTCGGCACGGGACGCGGCGCGGCGTTTGTCAGCTCGATAGTCGGAACCAGCTTGACCGGCGTCAGATCGGGCCGCGGGCTAACCAAGAGGGCGGCGGCGAGGCCGATGGATAGCAGCAGGAGGCCGACCAAGGTCTCCAACAAGGCGCGGAAGACTTGTTCCTGGCTGACGGTGACATAGAGCGCCTCAAGCTGGAGCCCGCCGGGCAGGAGCGTGGAAAAACGGCTGGTGGAAAAGGCTGGGGCGGTAAACTGGTCGGCTGGTCGGCCGTCGGCGTCGCTAGAAGTCAGGGGCAGGAAAGGCGAATCGAGCGGGAGGGCATACACCAGGCCTTGTTCGCTGGCGCGCACCGTGATGGCCAGGAGGCGATGCTCGGTCTGGAAGAATTGCCGGCTGTGCTGCTGCCAGGCTTGGTCGGCCACGGCGCTGGGGTGCGCCAAGAGGCGCTGGCCGGCGCTCTGTAGCGCCAGGAAGCTGCGTTGGGCGTACAACTCGCCCTGGAAGCGGTTACTGGCGATGTGGAGCGTCGGCCAGGCCAGGCTGGCGGCTAGTATCAAGCTACCGCATAACAGGGCCACTATTGTTGATGACTTCATGGTGTACTATTATATACCCAAAGCCTTTGTTTGTGCAAAAGCCTTTGGGGGGAAAACATGAAGCTGCGACAACGCCGCTTGCCGGCCGGTTGGTACCCGGAAACCGCCGCCGAGGTGCGAGAAATGTTGAAGGCCTGGGAACTGGCCGACCCGTTGCCGGCGCCTGCCGCCGCCGTTCCAGCGTCGCTGGCCGCGCTGGCGCCGCATGCCGGCTGGTATTTCTCCGGCGCCCTGGCCTGGCGCAGCTGGCGCTCGCTAGCCCAGTCTGACATCGTGGCCGTCATCGGCGGCCATCGGCCGGCCGGCGCGCCTTGCCTGGTCGATCTGTCTGAGGCTTACGCCACGCCGCTGGGCAACATCGCGGCGGCTTCTGAGCTGCGCGCCGACCTGATGGCGGCGCTGGACTGCGCCGAGGATACCGCTATGGACAATACGGTGGAGGTGCAGTTACCGCTGCTGGCGGCGGCGCAGCCGGCAGCAACCCTGCTGTGGGTGCGGGCCCCGGCCGACCAGGCAGCGGAGCGCTTGGGCGAATTCCTGGCCGCCTGGGCCGAGCGCACCGGAACGCGGCTGGCCGTCCTGGGATCGGCCGATCTGACGCACTATGGACCGGATTACGGTTTCGAGCCGGCCGGGCGCGGAGCATCTGCCCTGGCCTGGGCGGCCGACAACGATGCCCAGCTTTGCCGGGCTGCCTTGGCCCTGGATACGGGGCGGGTGTTGGCCCTGGCGGAGGCGACCCAGGCCACCTGCTCGGCCGGCGCCGTCTGCTGCGCCGCGGCCTATGCCAGGGCCAGGGGCATCAAGGTCGGCCGCTTGCTGGAGCTGACTTCCAGCCACGCCGTCCGGGCGGCCGCCTCGTTCGTCGGTTACGCCGCTCTTACCTATGCGCCGGCCTGAGCCGCCAGCAGGGCCTGTACGGCGGCCTTGAAGCTGTTGCCGCGGTCGAACTCGTTCTTGAACATGCCGAACGAGGTGCAGCCGGGCGACAGTACGACGGTGTCGCCGGGGCGAACCACGGCTAGGGTGGCTTGCAGCGCCTGGTCCAGCTGGCTGAAGGGACCCTGATAGGCCGTGCCGTCGGCTTCGAGCAAGGCGCGCAGCTTGTCGCTGCCGCTGCCGGCCAGCAGCACCACCTGGCGGGCCTTGGCGCAGGCCCGGCGCGACGGTTCAAAGTCCAGCACCTTGTCGGTGCCGCCGGTGATGAGCACCAGCGGCGTGGTAAAGGAGTTGGCGGCGGCCTCGACGGCTTCCGGCACGGTAGCCGCCGAGTCGTTGCACCAGGCGATGCCGTCGTGGCTGGCGAATACTTCCAGGCGGTGGGGCACGCCGGGGAAATCGGCCAGGGCCAAGCGGATGGCGTCGGGTTTGAGGCCGACCGTCCAGGCGGCCAGGCCGGCGGCCAGGCAATTGAGGCGGTTATGGCGACCCGGCACGCGCAGGCTGCCCGGCAGTAGACTGGCTTCGGTCAGCGGCCCGGAATCGGGCCCCACGGCAGTCGGCCCGGCAGTCGGGTCGGTGGCGGGCAAGCGCGTCCGGTCGCGGCCGGCGCTGTCCAGCCAGCCGCCCAAGGCCTCCGCCGGCAACTGGTCGCCATAGAACAGGCTGCGGCCCTGACTCTCGGCCGCGAAGCTCCGTCCCCAGTCGTCGTTTTCGCAGACCAGCCAGTCGGCGGCGGTCTGGTTGGCGTAGATCAGGCGCTTGTCGGCGATGTAGGCTGCCATGGTGCCGTAGCGGTCGAGGTGGTCGGGCACGATATGGGTCAGCACGGCGCAGTGCGGCTGGAGCACGCTCTTGCCGCGCAGGTCGCCCAGCTGCCAGCTGGACAGCTCCAGTACCACCACGTCCGAGCCGGTCAAATGCTCCAGGAAATCCAGTGGCGAGACGGTGATGTTGCCGCCCAGGAAGCTGCGCCGGCCGGAACGGGTCAGGATGTGGTGGATGGCGCTGGCGGTGCTGGACTTGCCCTTGGAGCCGGTCACGGCGATGACGGTGGCCGGGCATTGGGCCAGGAAGAGCGAGATGTCGGTATCGACCCGGCGGGCGGCGGCCAGGAAGGGGTTGTCCGGCCGGACGCCCGGATTCTTGATAACCAGGTCGGCGCCGGTAAAGTCGGCCATTTCGTGGCGGCCCAGCACATAGCGGATCGGCCAGGCTTGGAGGGCCTCGACGCTGGGCGCCAGGACGTCGGCGCCACGCAGGTCGGTGACGGTGACGACGGCGCCGGCCTGGGCGAAATAGCGGGCCGAGGCCAGGCCGCCGCCATTGATGCCCAGCCCCATGATGGTAACTTGTCGGCCCCGGTAATTAGACGCTTGGTTTGTGTTCATGATGGAGCAGATATTCCTTGTGTTCGTTTTCGTTGAGGTAGGATTCCATGCTGAAGCAATTAAAATAATGCCGCCAGCGCTCGGGCAACTGCTCGCGCAGCTTCTGATAGATGGGCAGGTCTTCGGCGAATTTGGCGCTGCGCAACGTTTCCTGGATCTGGTGCATTTCCGGCAGCAACAGCTTAACCGAGTGGTGCAGGGCCGGCAGCAGGTGGCGTCGGCCCGATCCGGTCAACACCGGCGCGGCGGCGCAGACCGTGCGGTACTTGCAGAATAACGGGAAAAATGGATAGATGCGCTTGCCGGAGGGCAGGAATAGGCGGGTGAAGAACTTGGACAGGTCGGAGTCCATCCAGATGCCGCGCACGAAGTAGCCCTTGCCGGTCTCGCCGATCCAGGTCTGCGAGATAAGCTGCTTGAGCACGAAGGCCCGGACTCGGCCGTTTTCCCACATCACCGCTTCCAGGGGAATGAGCTCGGATTCCAGGTAGAGGTGCTTGGTGCTATAGGCTGGCGTGATGTCGTTGCTGCCGGCTTGCAGCACCTCGATTTCCAGGTGGCGGGGCTCCAGGTCAAGGCGCAGCAGGTACAGGTAAATGTTGTCTTCCAGTTTGTAGAGGTGGTAAAAACAGGGTTTTAGAATCTCGCCGGGATCAAAGAAGTAGCTCAGGCCAGCCATGCAGTTAGGCAGCATCTTACAGAGCTGGCGGACGACGTCGGCGACACTGCGGATATACGGCGCGTCCGGCGTCTGGCGCTTAATATCGTGGTGGATGGGTAGCCGGGGCACAAACAGGGGTTCAGCCGTCTTGATGAACAGTTCTTCCGCCTGGTTGAAGTGGATGCTGTATAGCGGCGCCTCGGCCTGCTCCTGGCAGGTGGCAAGGTCGTTGTTTATGCCGACATCCTGGTAGGCGATGCGGATTTCGTTGAGTACCTGATCCATCGTGTCTACAGTATAGATGCAAGTGGGCAATGTAAGCAACTGCAAAATGCCAGGCGGCCTGGAAAGGGCGCGCGTCGGCTGAAAATGTGCTATACTAAGACTATCGGGTTAAGTGGCCCGCCTGGTATACGCGCCTGGAGGTAACATGAACAAGTCTTGCCGTTTTTTCCTGGCCCTCGGTCTGCTGCTGCTGGCCGCTTGGACCCTGTCGGCCCAGTCAGCCCAGTCGACCCCGATCGCGGCCATCGAATTCGCCAGCAGTGACGACGTTACCATAATCCGTCAGGGCCGCCGTCTGACGGTGACGGACCTGTTCGACCTGCCCCTCTATACTGGCGACCAGATCCAGACTGGTCGCGGCGTTTCCCTGGAAGTGCGCATCATCAGCAACAGCGCCTTGCTCCGGGTAACCGAAAATACCGCCTTCATCCTGCAGGCGCCGGCCGTTAACGCCATCACTATCCAGCTGGTCTACGGTCGCATCCGGGCCAAGGTGGAACGCCTGACCGGAAACGAATCGTTTAATGTGGCCACCACCACGGCGGTGGCCGGGGTGCGCGGTACCGACTTTGCGTACGACTTTATCGCCTTGCGGCCGGTAACGGCGGCGGTCGATCCTGCCGCCAGCGGCGCCGCGCCGGCCAATCTGCCGGTCTCGGCCATGCCAACCGCCCGCATCTACTGTTTTGAAGGCTTGGTTGAGGTCAGCGCCTTGGTGCGCACGCCGGCCACCCAGGACGAGGAGTTGGAACCGGTCGAGACCCGCTTTGAGGTGGCGGCCGGGACCATGCTCGAGGTTTCGCCGTCGGCTACCGTGGCCGATACCCAGACTGAAGCGCTGCAGAGCGAACTGCGCGATTTCTGGGTAAAAAACGATTTTATCGAGGAGCCGGGCGTCCCGGAACTGCCAGGCGCGACGACTGAACCGGCCGGGGACGACGACTCAGGCCGGGTGACGACCAGCACCCCGCCAGTCGGTACCGGCGACGCGACCGCTGGCAGCCAGGAGTCCAGCCCGCCGCCGGCCGTCGTTTATCTGCTGGACGAAGAGTTCGCCGCCCGGGTGCGCCAGGCCCTGGAACTTAAAACCAGCGTGGCCATCGTCGGCACCGGCCTGGTCGGTCTTGGCCTGGGCGTGCAGGTCTTCGCTCTGTTCGTGGCCGGCGACGGCAATCTGCCGCTGGCCGACTCACTGTCCAAGGCGGCCATCGCCATTTATGCCGGCTCGCTGCCGTTCCTGATAGGGTCGCTGTTCATCAATCCCTAGCCGGTTCCGCGTCGCGCCCCAGGTGCTCGCGGATGAATTCCTTATAGGCCGGGTTCTGCAGCAACTCGTCGTGGGTGCCGAAGCCGACCGAGCGGCCGTCCTTCAGGAAGAGTACCTTGTCGACGTATTGCAAGGTGGACAGGCGGTGCGATACGATGCAGAAGCTCAGGTCCTTGGACATGGCTTCCAGCGCCCGCATCAGGCGCTCCTCGTTGGCGGCGTCCAGGCTGGCGGTGATGTCGTCGAACAGCATCACCTCCGGCCGGCGGGCGATGGCGCGGGCGATGGCCATGCGCTGTTTCTGGCCGCCGGACAGGCTGATGCCGCGTTGGCCGACCACCGTCTTCTCGCCCTCGGCGAAGCTGGCGATTTCTTCCTTCATCTGGGCAGCCTCCACCGCTTGATTGAACAACTGGTCGGTCGGTTCTTGGCAGGCGAAGTCGATGTTCTCGCGCAGCGAGCCTGAGAAGAGCAGCGCCTCCTGCGGTACGTAGCCCAGGCGCTGGCGGTAGCCGGCCAGGTCGATGTCCGCCAGTTCCCGGCCGTTGACCAGGATGCGGCCCTCGCGCGCCGGCAGCAGGCCCAGCATCAGCTTGATGAGGGTGGACTTGCCGGCGCCGACTGGCCCGATGATGCCGATGCGCTCGCCGCGCTTCAGGGTCAGGTTGACCGCACTGACCGCGTCGCCCGGGCGGTCGCCATAACCGAAGCTAATGCCGCGGAATTCGAGGCTCTCGATCGGGCCGGTCTCGGTCGGAATGGCGCAGGGCGGCGGCGAGGGGTGTTGCCGCATTTCTTCCAGGCGGTCGATGTTGACGAAGGCCCGCTTGCCGGAGACGAAGAGCTGCGGGATGTCCAGGATCGGGTAAATCAGCATGGACAGGTAGCTATAGAAGGCGTAGAAGGTCCCCACCGAGATGGAGCCGCGCACCGCCATGATGCCGCCGCCGAAGACGATGCCGATCTGGGCGATCTGGTCGATGTACTGGTAAATTAAATGTAGCACGATCTCCAGCTTGGCCACGGCGGTCTCGGTTTTGCGCCTTGTTTCCAGCACGTCGCGGAAGAAGCGCTGGTACTTGTGCTCGCAGGCGTAGGCCTTGATGATGCGCACGCCGGAGAAGCTCATCTCCAGACGGCTGTTGATGGCCGAGATGGCCTCCTGGTTCTTCTGGAAGGTGGAGTAGATGCGGTCCGAGGTGACGTAGAAGATCAGGATCATGATGGGGATGGGGATGATCGACAACAGGGTCAGCTGCGGGTTGATCATGAACATGGCGGCCAGGCAGAAGGCCACCTTGCTGATCGACTCCACCGCCCGGAAGATGCCGGAGCACAGGAACCAGCCCAGCTTGGGGAAATCGTACAGGTCGTCGGTCAGCCGGGTGACGATGTCGCCGGAAGCGAAGCGCGCGAAGAAGGTATAGTTTTTCTCCAGCACCTCGCGGAAGTATTTGACGCGGATCAGGTGCTCGAAGACCGAGTTGGTCATGCCGCGGATGCCCGGGAAGATCGAGGCCACCAGGCCGGCCAGGCCGACGGCCACGAAGACCAAGAGCAGGCGGTTGACCTGGGCCATCGGCTCGGTCACTTGCGGCGATTCCAGCAGGCGCTGGATGGTGTCCAGCAAGAGCTTGGCCAGGTAGGGATAGGCCACGGCTACGGCGCTGGACAGCAGCGTCAACAAGAAGAGGAAGATGATCAGTCCGCCGCGCTCGCCCCAGATCTTGCGCACCCAGGCGATGTGCTTAACCTTGGGCATGGTATAGGTCGGCCCGCTTGGAGTTGCCGTTTCGGCGCCGGCGGTGTCGGTAGACGCGGTCTGGCCGGTGGCTACAGCCGCGGCCTGATCCTTGGCCGCGGCCGGTTTTGATTTATCGACTGTTTTTTTCATAAGGTATGCTCCTGCGCGCCGGAAGCGGCGCCTGCGGCCAGATGGTCGCCAGCCGTTAAGCCGGTGGCCAACTTGGCCGGCGGTTCGGTCGACAATTCCGGGAACTGCAGCTTGACCAGCTCCTCGTATTCCGGCAGCTGGGCCAGCAATTCCGCATGGCGGCCCTGGGCGATGATGCGGCCGTCCTTGAAAAAGAGGATGCGGTCGGCGTTGAGGATAGATGACAGGCGGTGCGCCACGATCAGGGCGGTGCGGCCCTTGAGCAGCTCCTGCATGCTGTCCTGGATGCGGCGCTCGGTGGCCACGTCGACGCTGGCCGTGGCCTCGTCCATGATGATCAGCTGGGTGTCGAAGGCCACCGCCCGGGCGAAGGACAAGAGCTGCTTCTCGCCCATCGACAGGTTGGTGCCGCGCTCGTGTAGCTCGGTGCGCACATCCAGCGGCAGTTTGCGCACGAAGTCGGCGGCATGCACCGTCTTCAGGGCCTCGAAGACCTGGATCTCGCTGATCTCGTCATCATAGATGCGGACGTTTTCCAGGATGCTGCCCGGGAAGAGGTAGATGTCCTGCAGCACCAGGCCGATGGTGCGCCGCCAGGCGGTCAAGTCGATGTTGGCCAAGGGTACGCCGTCGATGAAGATGTTGCCCGAGCCGACCGGGTAGAAGCGGCAGAGCAGGCTGACGGTGGTGGTCTTGCCGGAACCGGAAGGGCCGACTAGGGCCACGGTCTGGCCTTTCTTGATGCTGAACGACACATTCCGCAGCACCGGTTCGTCTTCTTTGTAGGCGAAGCTGACGTTGCGGAACTCGATCTCGCGCTCGAAGCGCGGCGGCAGGTCGGCCTTGGCCACTTCACCGGTCTCGTCCATGATGCTGAAGATGCGGTTCATGGCCACCCGGGCCTGCTGGATGCCGCGGATGTTTTCGCCAATCGAGAACAGCGGCTCGAACAGGCGCATGCCGTACTCGATGTAGACCAGCAGCATGCCGACCGTCAAGGCGCCTGAGAAGACGCCGGGCGCCACCAGCCGGATAATCAGCACCATGAACATCGGCCCGGCCAGAAACTGCATGACGCCCATGGAACTGTACTCGATTAAACCGCTTTTGATTTCGGAGTTGCGCTTGTCGAGGCTGGCCGCTTCCAGCTTGTCGGCGGCTTGCTTGGTGCGGTTGAAGACCTGCAGGATCTCGATGCCCTGGACGAACTCGGTGGCCACGGCGCAGATCTCGGCGTACTTCTTGCGCGCCTTGTCGTACAGCGGGCGCAGCTTGTCGAAAATGAACATGAACAAGAAGAGCAGCACCGGCATGGGCAGGAAAATGTACAGGCTGACCCGGGCGTTACGGCTCAGGAAAACGCCAAAGATGCCCAGGAAGTAGAGGGCGTTGCCGATCAGCATGATGGCGGTTTCGGAGAATAGCTGCTTGACGCGTTCGGTGTCGCTCTCCACTCGGGCCATCAGCTCGCCGACCTGGTGCTTGTCGAAGTAGGACACCGGCAGGGTGAGCATGTGGCTGAAGAGGTCGTCCTTGATGCGGGTGACCACGTTCAGGCCCAGCCGGACTATCAGCATGGTCTGGAAGTAGGTCAGCACGCCGCCGAAGATGACCAGCCCGAGGAATAACAGGCCGAAGCGGACCATCAGGCCGATGTCCTGTCGCGGGATGGCCCGGTCGATGATGCCGGCCAGGATAAGCGGGCCGGACAGTTTGGCGGCCGTGACCAAGGCCATGGCCGCCAGGCCGGCCAGGAAGAGTCCCAGGTAGGGTTTGAGGTAGCTGAAGAAGCGTTTCAGGCTGCGGCGCTGTTCGGCGGGGCTTGGTTTCGGTTTTTTTTCGGTGCTCATAGTGTTTTTCCATCGGAGGCGCGCTACCGCTTTCCGGCGGTGGCCGCGAGTGGTTCTGGCGCGCGGACTAGCTGCGGCTGGTTGCGGCGTCCCTATGACGCGGCCAGCCATTCGTCGGTCATGATAGCGGAAAGTGGCTGCTTTGACCAGTGAAAGAACCGGTTAACCAAACTTGGCCGCCCGCTTAGGCGCGAACGCTTTCTTGGTAGGTATTGATGGGGAAGGTGATGGACACCTGGACGCCGTTGCCCGACTTGATGCTCAGGTTGCCGCCCAGCTGGTGCTCGGCCAACGACTTGAGTAATACCATGCCCAGACTCTGGCTATGATCCAGGTCGAAATCGGCCGGCAGGCCCCGTCCATCGTCGCTGTACTGGATGGTCAGCCGGTCCGGCGCGGTCAAGCGCAGCTGCAGCTGGATGGCGCCTAGGCGCGGCAGAGGGAAACCATGCTTGCAGCTATTGGTCAGAAGCTCGTTGATGATGAGTCCGCAGGGGATGGCCTCGTCGATCAGCAGCCGCGGCGAATCACCGGCAATGCTGCGGGTCACCCGGCTGTTCATCTCATAGAACTTGAGCACGGCCGTTGACAGCTGTTCCAGGTAGTGGCGCAGGTCGATGCGGGACAGGTCGCTGGACTTGTAAAGCATCTGGTGTACCAGCGACATGCTCTTGATGCGCTGGTCGACATCGGCCAGGGCCTCGCGCAGTACCGGGTCGCGGTACTTGATGGTCTGCAGGTTGATGATCGAGCTGATGACCTGCATGTTATTTTTGGTGCGGTGGTACAATTCCTTGAGCAGGCTGTTTTTTTCGGCCAGGTTGCGCTGCAAGGTGGTTTCAAACAGCTTGCTGTTGGTAATGTCGCGGGCCGTGGCGATCAGTACCGGTTGGCCAAAGTAGAAGCCCCGGTTGACGATGACTTCCTTGGGGAAGATTTCGCCGTTTTGACGTTGCCCCCAGAACTCGAACTGGGTGGCTTGGCCAGTCAGGCTGACTTCGTTCATGAGGGCTTGAACTGCCAGCAGGTCGTTGTGCCCGGGGGCGCCGACCTCGGCCGGGGTCAGGCCGACCAGCTGGTCGCGGCTGAGGCCGTACATCAGTTCGGCGCCGCGGTTGACCTCGATAAAAACACCGGCTTGGTCAATGATATAAATGGCCTCGCTCAGCGTGTTGAAGACGGCCTGATAACTCTGTTCGGTTTGGCGGAGCCGTTCTTCGGTTCGCTTGCGCTGGCTGATGTCGCGCGAATTGTACAGCATGCCGGTCGGCGTGCCAGCCTCATCCGTGATTAAGGTGCCTACCACCTCCAGCCAGAGGTAGCCGCCGTCGGCGCAACGCGAGCGCAGTTCCGAGCGGTTGCGTTGAGGATCGCACCTGAATTCGGCCAGCGCCCGTTCCACCATGGCCAGATCGGCGGGGTGGACGAAATCCAGCAGCGGCTGGCCGATCAACTGGTCTTCGCGGTAGCCGAAGGCCCGATGCGACGGGCCGACATAGCGGATGATGCCGTCAAGGTCGGTCAGGGTAATGAAGTCGAACAGGTTTTCGGTGATGACCTTGAACAATGCCGCCTGATCCGACTGGTTGTTATCGGCTTGTCCGGACATCGCGTTCCTCTCTAACAGGGTTAGCCGGCCCTTGGCAGGCCATCGCGCTTGGCCACGCCTACAGGCCGGTGCCGACCAGTTGCCCGTCGCTTGAAGTATGTCGTATCGAGGTGAAAAAAGCAAACGTCCGGCCAGTTGGCGGCTAAGCTATGCCGCCAACCGACCGGAGCGTTAGCCGCTGTTCAGGCGTCGGCCGCCTCTACGGTCGGTAGCAAGGCTGGGGCCGTGTCCAGCGCCAGGGCCAGGTGGGAGCCGTCAGCCACGCCCAGTTGGAAGTGGCAGATAGCCTGCTGCAAGTCCACCGCCTGGTTGGATAGGCTGATCGCCAAACTGGCCAGCTCCTCGCTGGCGCTAGCGTTCTGCTGGATGACCGAGTCCAGCTGGGTAACCGCGTTGGCGATCTGCTCGACGCCCTGGCTCTGCTCGCGGCTGGCGTTACTGATCTCGGCCACGTTGTCGGCGCCGCGTCGGATATCCGGGGCCACGCTGGCGATGCGCTGGCCGGCGCCGACGGCCACCGCCGTACTGCGCTTGGACAGGCTCAGGATGTCGGCCGCCGCCGCTTGGCTGCGTTCGGCCAGTTTGCGCACCTCGCTGGCCACCACCGCGAAGCCTTTACCGGCCTCGCCGGCGCGGGCGGCCTCGATGGCGGCGTTAAGGGCCAACAAGTTGGTTTGCCGGGCAATCTCGTCGATGATGCCGATGCGGCTGGCGATTTCCTTCATGGCGTCGACCGCCTGGCCAACGGCCGTGGCGCCGGCCTCGCTGTCGCCGGCCGCCTGGCGGACGAGCCCTTCGGCCGTCTGGGAATTGTCGGCCGTCTGCTTGATGGCGCTACTCATTTCCTCGATGGACGAGGCCAGTTCCTCGGTGGTGGCGGCCTGCTCGGTGCTGCCCTGGCTAAGTTGCTCGGCGCCGCCAGCCAGCTCGCGGCTGCTGCCCGTCAGGGCCAGGCTGGTGGCCTGGACCGCGCTCAGGCTGGCGCGCACGGCGTGCACCATGGTGTCGAAGGCCCGAGCCAGGTCGCCGATTTCGTCGCCACGGCGCTGGAATATCAAGGGTACTTCCTTGCTGAAGTCGCCTGAGGCCAGTAGGCTGGTAAAGCCGACGCAGTCCTTGATGGCCACGATGATGTCGCGCGACAGCAACACCATCAGGAGGCTGCCCAGTAGCAGGCAGACGGCGGCGATGACTATGATATTGGTGCGCATGATAACCACCGGGGCAAAGATGTCGGCCTTATAGGCACCGACGGCGATTGACCAGCTGGTGTCCGGAATCGGCGCATAGCCGAATACCCGGTCGGTACCCATAAAATTATATTCGTCGAAGCCTTGCTCTCCCTCGGTCATGCGCTGGAACATGGCGGCTAGGCGGGTATATTCCGGGTTGGTCTTGGCTTCCTCGATGAAGTTTTTTTGCTCCAGGACATAATCGCGGTTGTTGTGGGCTATCAGGGTGCCCTGTCCGTTTATAATATAGGAATAGCCCTTGGCGCCGTAGCCTATGTCGTCGGTGCTCTCCGACAGCCAGGTGGCGTCCATGATGGCGATGACGATGCCGATGACGGCGTTGGCCTGGTCATAGATCGGCGCGGCGATGACTTGGATGGGTATGTTGCGGACCCGGTGGATGAGCACGTCCGAGATGTTGGTCTCGCCGGCCAGGGCTTTAACGAAGTAGTCGCGGCTGGTGACGTTGCTGCCGTCGCCGTTATGCAGCAGGGCATCGCCGGCTAGATTGGCCACGCCGACTTGGAAAAAGCCGTAGCGGGCGACGGCGGCTTCCAAGATGGGCAGCTGACGGCTCCAGTCCATGCTGACGATGTCCGGGTGGCGGGCGACCTCGTTGACGGTGATCATGCGGCGGTCGATGCCGCCGCGGATCAGGCCGGCGGCGTAACTGGCCGTTTGGGGGGTGTTTTCCTCCAGCTGGCTTTGCAGGGCCTGGTCGGCTTGTTGCAGGGCCCGCCAGCCGATAGCCAGTACTACCAACAGCAGCAACATGATGACGCCGCCGGTTAGGCGTAGACCGATTGTTATTCGGGCGCGTTTTTTCATGGTTAACCTCCGCGAATCGGATTGTGGGTGGATACCAGGTGTGGTGACAGGGGTGTAGAATATCTCCATTTTAAGGTGGGGAAGGTGGTAATGCAAGCCTGCTGATAAAAAAATATCGAAAAATCGACAGCCAGGTCACACTGACGCCTGCCGGCCCGAGCGTCGCTTAGGCCGGCAGTAAACGCATGATGAGTGGAATAGTGACCAGCGAACCAAGGGTGGACACGAAGACTAGGCCGCCGGCCATCCGGCTGTCGCCGCCGTAGACAGTGGCCAGGAGGCTGGAATTGGCGGCCACCGGCATGGCGGCGATCAGCACCGGCACAGCCAGTTCGTGGCCCGACAGGCCGAGCAGCCTGGCCAGGCCGAGCACCACCAGCGGGTGCAGGCAGAGTCGGTAGAGGCTGGTCAACCACAGCCGCGGATTGCGCAGTAGCGACCCCACCCGGCTGTGGTAGAGGGTCACGCCGATCAGAGTCATGGCCAGTGGCGTGGTGACCCCGCCCAACAGCTCCAGGCTGGTATGCAGGATGGTTGGCAGGCGGATGGACAGGCTGAAGAGGCCGAAACCGACCACCGCCGCCAGGATGGCCGGATTAAGCAGCTTGGCAGCCTTCCGTCCCAGGTGTTTCAGGGCGACACCAGGACCGCGCGGCGCTTGGTCGCCGTGACCCGTCGCTTCGTCCCGATCAGCCCGGCTACCGTCAGGTGCCGCCCGGCTACCGTCAGGGGAGGCAATCATCAGGATGCCGACCGAGAAGGCCAGTACTTGGAACGGGATGTTGTAGATGGACACCATGAACAGGCTGGAGCGGCCCAGCAAGGCTTCAGCCACCGGAAAACCCATGAAGCCGACGTTGGAAAAGCAGAAGGCAAAGCGGTGCACACCCAGCTCGGCCCGGTCTAGACCACGGTAAAACAGCCGGGTCAAGCCGAAGGCCAGGGCGAAGGCCACGGCGTAGACCAGGACCGAGAAGCCGAGCACCCGCCAGGCCTGGTCGCGCAGGTCGGGGCTGAAGGGTTGCTGCATCGACACCAGCACCAGGGCCGGCAGGCTGAAGTTGACCAGGAAACGCGACAGGCTGGTGGCGGCCTCCCGGCTGATGGTGCCAGTGCGGCCGGCAATCCAGCCGACGGCGATCAGGCAGAACAGGATCAGGCTCTGGCTGGTGGCGGCGTTCATAGGTGTTGCCTGGCCACATCAATGGCCGCCCGGGTGGCGGCCCGGAAACGCTGGTATTGCTCTTCGTAGGCGGCGCGGCTCGCCAGCGCCGTCTGCCAGGTTCGGCCGGGATGGACCAACTGGCCGGCGGCTTCCTCCCAGCTGGCGGCACGCCGCAGGGCCAAGCTGCAGGCGCAGGCCGCGCCGACGCATTCAGCTTCGGCCAGCTGCAAGCCTTCCAGCTCAAGGCCGAAAATGTCAGCCTTAAGCTGGCACATGAACGGATTGCGGGCCGCCGCGCCGCTCAGGCGGAGCCGGCTCGGCCGCTGACCGGCGGCTTGCATGGCGTCGAGGCTGAGGCGCAAGCCGTAGACGATGCCTTCCAGCGCCGCCCGGGCTAGGTCAGCGCGGGCGGTACTGGCGGCCAGGCCCTGCCAGCCGCCGCGCAGCCGGCTGTCCCAGAGCGGCGCCCGCTCGCCGTCCAGCCAGGGCAGGAATATCGCGCCGTTGGCGCCGGGCGGCGCGCTGGCGGCGGTCGCGAAGATAGCGTCGATTGAATCGAAGCCGAGCGCCTGCTGCAGCCAGACTAGGCTGCGGCCGGAACAGGAGACGCCGCCGGAGGCGTTCCACAGGCCCGGCACTAGGTGCGGCAGGCAAAACAGGCGGCTGTTGGACAACGGGGCGGCCGTGCACAGGTTGATGGCCTCGCTTGAGCCGGAACGGTCCACCGCCCAGCCCGGCCGGACGGTGCCCGAGCCGGCCAGGGCGGCCAAGAAATCCGGGAAGGCGGCCACGATGCGGGCGCCTGAGGGCAGGCCGTATTCGGTCGCCGCCGCCGGGCTGACCGCGCCGATGGTGGTGCCGGGGCGGACGTAGTCCGGAAAGAGGCGGCCGTCCAGACCGAGGCGGTCGTGTAGCGGCCGGAACCAGACGAAGCGGTCGTAGAAGTCGTCGGCCAGATAGGCGACCGGCTCGGCGCCCAGTACCCAGGCCAGGTATTCAGGCGCGGAGAAGAAGATGGCCGGTCGCGGTCCGGACGGCCGTTGCCGGCAGTCCTCGAGCAGGCGCAGGGCCTTGGCTAGGTAGAAGGAGGCGTCCACCGCAGGGCCATCCAAGCCGAGGCTGGCGGCGGCGGCGGCGATGCGGGTGGCCTGGTCGGTGGCGCCGCGTTCCTGCCAGGGGCTGGCCAGGCCAATTGGTTGGCCGGCGGCATCCACCGCCAGCAGGCTGGGGCCCTGGCCGGTTATGGCCAGCGCCTCGATCGGCGGGCTACCTGGCGGCAGTTGCTGCAAAGCCTGACGCAGGGCGGCCTGCAGAGCCGCGCGCCAGAGCGCCGGGTCGCTCGAGTAGCGGCCGTCGCGCTGGACTATGGTTACCGCCGCCTTGCCGCTTCCAGCCAGTCGTCCATCCGGCGTCAGGAGCAGGCATTTGAGGGCTGAACTGCCCAGGTCGATGGCGCAATACATTTCAGCTACCAGTTTGGGCTGGTGAACCAGCCTGGGCCGGCCTTCCAGCCGCCGCAACGTCCGGTCTAGGCAGCAGGCTGTGCATATCGCAGCGTTCGGCCCAGCCGCACGTCTCGCAGGCCTGGCCCGGACAGGCGAAGAAATCGTCCACCTTGTCCAGCTGTTCCAGGTGCCAGGCCAGTTCGTCGATATAGTGGTCCAGTAGGTCGCGGCGGCGGCGGGCTTCAGTCAGCTTGGCGGCGTATTTTTGGGCCAGACCCTGGCGGACGGCGCGACCGGAGCGATCCTTGCGGGCCAGTTCGAACAACTCGTGGATCTCGGCCAGGGTCAGGCCATAATCCTTGAGTTGCTGGATGCGCTTCAGCCGAATGACGTTTTTCTCGTCGTAGCAGCGGTGGGCCAGGCCCTGGCCCTGCTGACGATTCCCGGCCTGGAGCAGGCCTAGTTCCTCGTAGTAGCGTAGGGTGCGGGTGGTAATGCCGAAACGCCGGGCTAGATCGCCGATACGGTAGGCTTTGTCTGTATCCATCTCTAATTGACCTTTAACGTAAACTTGCCGTTACGCCACTTTTCGGTGGCTACACGTGGAATCCGGCAACTCAGTATACTCAGGCTCGAATGAAATGTGAACCAGTCCGGCCGGCGGCTAAAAACCGACCAGGCGGGACGGATACCTAGTTTGGAGGATCATGATGCGTAAAGTACGCGGTTTTTTGGCAATAGTACTCTTGACAGGCTTACTCGGTGCCTGCGCCGACAATGAGAAGACGGTCGGTCAGCTGGATGTGGCCGTTTTTGTGCCCGGCATGGTGGCCGGTAGCCCAATCTACGAAATGCTGGTGGCCGGCGCCACTCAGGCGGTCAGCGAAGTGCCCAACGCCACCCTCAAGATTATCGAAGCCGGCTACAATCAGGCCGAATGGCTGGACAAGTTGACCGCCCTGGCCGAAACCGCCGAGTTCGAATTGATCGTCAGCTCCAACCCGGCCTTGCCGGACTTATGTGCCCGGGTGGCGGCCGATTATCCAGAGCAGCGCTTCTTCATCGCCGACGCCTACCTGGCGGGCAACCCGGCCATCCATACCGTGCTCTATAATCAGCAGGAGCAAGGCTACATGATCGGCTACCTGGCCGCCCTCTATACCAAAGAATTGGGCGGCCCGCCGGTGGTTGGCCTGATCGCCGCCCAATCCTACCCGACGCTGGATCGGCTGATCCGGCCCGGCTTCCTGGCTGGCCTGCAGGCCGTCGACCCGGCCTTCCAGATCGAGTACCGCGAGATCGGCAACTGGTACGACGCCGCCAAGGCCGCCGAGTTGGCCGCCGCCATCTATGACAGCGGCGCCCAGGTCATCCTGCCCATCGCCGGCAGCGCCGGCCAGGGAGTCGTGGCCACGGCCGTGGAGCGCGACCGCAAGGTGGTCTGGTTCGACGGTTCCGGCTACCAACTAGCGCCAAACGTCGTCATCGGCTGCGCCGACCTGGCTCAAGACCGGCTGGTCTATGAGCGCGTTAAGCAGCTCCTGGAAGGTGATGACCAATTGTATGGCCAGGCCGCCATCGTCAGCGTTCGTGAAGATTACATCCTGTTCGATCCCGATGGCGAAGGCTACCGCGCCCTGTCGCCGTCGGTGCGCCAGCAACAGGAAAACGCCTTGCAGGCCCTGGCCGCCGGTCAGCCGGATTTTTTGTTGACCGACTTCTGATAAAATCCGCCGTATGGCCGGAATCGAGCTGCGCTCAGTTTCCAAAACCTTTGTCATGACCGGCACCCGCGCCCTAGCGGGTGTCGATCTGTCATTGCGGCCAGGCCAGATCCATGCCCTGGTGGGCGAGAATGGCGCCGGCAAGTCCACCCTGGCGCGCATCCTCTGTGGCTTCGAGACGGCCGACTCAGGCCAGCTGCTGGTGGACGGCCGGCCGCTGACCTTCGGCAGCCACCGCGACGCCGAGCGGGCCGGCATTGGCTTCGTGCCGCAGTACGGCATGCTGGCCGAAGGCCTGACCGTGGCCGAGAACCTGGCGCTGGGCCACGAACCGCGGCGCTGCGGCTTTCTGTACGACCGGCGGCGGGGTCGGGCCCAGGCGGCCCAGCTCTGCCAGCAGTACGGTTTTAGCCTCCATGTCGACGCGCCGGTGGCCAGCCTGGCCGCAGCTAAGAAGCGCGAGGCCGAGATCCTGCGCGCTGTGGCCCGGGCCTCGCGCCTGCTGGTGCTGGACGAGCCGACGGCGGTGCTGTCCGAGGCAGAAAGCCATCATCTGTTCGACTTGCTCCGCCAATTGCAGGACCGTGGCCTGGCCATTCTCTATATTTCGCACCGCGTCAAGGAAATATTGGCCCTGGCTGACAATCTGACCGTACTGCGCGATGGCCGCGTCCACGGCACCCGACCGATGGCCGGCCTGGACGAATGCAGCCTGGCCGAGTTGATAGTCGACAGTTCGGCCTGCCTGACCCTGCCGACCGCTAACGCTACCACCGGGCCAAGCGCCGTAGTACTTGAATTGACTGACTTGGTTGTCCGGGGCCGGGGAGCCGATTCGCTGGACGGGCTGAACCTGACCGTGCGCTCCGGCGAGGTGGTCGGCGTCACCGCCCTCGGCAGCAACGGCCTGGAAACCCTGGAGGCGGTCGTTTCCGGCCGCCTGGCACCGGATTCTGGCAGCGTCCGCCTGGCTGGCCGGCTACTGGCCAGCTGGCCGCCAGAGCGCTTGCGCAGCGGCCTGCTAGCCTATATTCCCTCGCGCCGCGAGGAGCTGGGCCTCTGCCTAGCGGCAACCGTCAGCGACAACATCCTGTCCAAGGCCGTGCATGGTATTAGCGCGGCGGCCTACGCTTGGGGGGCCGAACCGGTCAGGCTGGCCGGGCGACTGTTGCAGGCCGGCAGCATCCGGGCCAGGCTGCATAGCCCGGTGGCCAGCCTGTCCGGCGGCAATCGCCAGCGCCTGGTGACCACCCGCGAGCTAGACCTGGACACGCCTTGCCTGCTGGCCGCCAATCCAGCCCAAGGCTTGGACAGCGCGGCGCGCGAGCAGCTGCTGCTGCGCATCCAGGCCAGACGCGACGCCGGCGCGGCCGTGCTCCTGCTCAGCGCCGATCTGGAAGACCTGGCGGCCATCGCCGATCGGGCTTTCGTACTCTACCGCGGCCAGATGCGGCCCGTCGATCCGGCCCAACTGGCCGATGGCACGGGGACACTAGCCCGCCTGCTTACCGGAGGCGCCTGATGCGCAGCCTCTTACAACGCCTGGGTATTGCTCTGGGCCTCACCTTAACGTTGGCTTTTATATTCATCCTGGTCTGGTCGCGCCAGCCGGCCCAGGCCTTACGCGCCTTTTTCCTGTCGCCTTTTTTGAACCGCAATGTCTTCCTGTCGATGCTGGAGCAGGCTGCGCCGCTGCTGCTCTGTTCACTGGGCGCGCTGGTAGCCTTCCGGGCTGGGCATTTCAGCCTGGGCGGCGAAGGCCAGCTCTACGCCGGCGCCTGTCTGGCCGCCTTGGTCGGCGGCGGCCTGGCCCGCTGGCTGCCAGCCGCGGCCACGGCCTCGACTGGCGTCTGGCTGACGCTGGCCGCTCAAGGCGCTGTCCTGCTGGCCGGCATGGCCGGCGGCCTGCTGGTGGCCGCCCCGCCGGCCCTGGGCAGTCGCCTGGCCGGCGCTGATGTCCTCTTAACCAGTTTCCTAGTGTCGCAGGCCGCCATCCTGGTGGTGGACAGCCTGATCGGCGGCGCCCTGCGCGACACCGCCAACAACCTGGTGGCCATGCCGACCATCGCCGACTTGGCCCGCCTGCCGCGGCTGGCCCGGCCCTCGGCCCTGACCAGCGCGCCCTTCATTGCCCTAGCGGCCTGCCTGTGGCTATGGTTCTTCATGGAACGCAGCCGCGGCGGCCGCAAACTCAGCCTGTACGGCAAGAACCGGGCCTTCGCCGGCCTGATGGGCTATCCGGTGCGGCGCCTGGCCTGGAGCCCGATGCTGGCGGCCGGCGCCCTGCACGGCCTGGCCGGCGCCAGCCTGGTGCAAGGCGTCAACGGCACCGCCATCCGCGGCATGTCCGGCGGCCTAGGCTGGAGCGCCATCGGCGTGGCCCTCATCGCCAGCAACCGGCCGGCCCTCGTCCCGGCGGCGGCGCTGCTCTTTGCCTGGCTGGACTCCGGCGCCCGCCAGGCCTCGGTGCTGGCCGACATCCCGGTGGAACTTAGCCTGATCGTCAAGGCCACCGTCATCATGGGCATTACCCTCCGTCCCCTCTGGCGCAGCCTGCGCGCCAAGCGTTTCACTGGAGAGCGCCTGTGAGCGGCATCCTGGGCTTCCTGGCCGACGTGCCCGGCGGCTTCGCCGCCCTGGCCCCCGCCGCCCTGGCCGGCCTAGTCACCGAACAGTGCGGCTTCCTTAATATCGCCCTGGAAGGACTCGTCATGGCCGGCGCCTTCGCCTACATCGCTGTCGGCAGTCTGTTCGGCCCCTGGGCCGGCCTGCTGGCCGCCCTGGCAGTACCGGCCTTGCTGGCCGGCTTGGCCGATCTCTTAGCACGACGCGGCGGCGCCGATTCGTTCGTGGTCGGCCTCGGCCTCAACCTGTTGGTGCCCGGCCTGGTGCCCATCCTGTCCTACAGCCTGTTCGCCACCAAAGGCATCGTGGCCGCCGCCGCCCTGCAGTCGGCCCGGCCCTTCAGCGCCTTGGCCGTCCAGCTGCCCTTGATTGGCCCCCTGGTCTTCGGCGGCCGCGCCACCGATTACCTGGTCGGTCTAGGCCTGGTCGTCACCATCCTGCTCCTCAAGCACACCGACTTCGGCCTGCGCAACCGCGCCCTGGGCATGAACCCAGACACCCTGCGCATGGCCGGCGTCAACCCGCACGCCGTGCGCCGCAACGCCTGGCTGCTGTCCGGCGCCTTGGCCGGCCTGTCCGGCCTCAGCCTGGCCGCCTCAATCGGCGCCTGGGTGCCAAACATCAGCGCCGGCCGCGGCTGGATAGCCCTGGTAGCCGTCTTCTTGGGCGGCAAACGCCTGGGCGGCACCCTCCTGGCCAGCCTGAGCTTCACCGTCCTCCTGGCCGCCGCCAGCCGAGCCCAGCTATTCGCCGCCCTGCCGGCCGAACTGCTCACCGCCCTGCCGTACCTGCTAACCGCCATCGTCGTCATGGCCGGCGCCGCCCACAAACGCCGCCGCAACCCAGTGCGTTAGTAGCAGGGTCGGTGTTGTGGCCTTAACCATCTGGAGTGCCGCTAGTCGGTTGGCGGCTTTGGTCACCTCATAGCCGCCAGCTTTGCACGAGGAGCCTGTCGGGCTTTGGAACGCGAAGAATAATTGTCAGGAAAAATTGGGAGACAAATTTGATGAATCCAGTAGCTCGGGAGATTTTTTACGCTTTTTGGCCGATCTCAGCGCCCCATGGCGTAAAATGGGTTTGTCAATCGGGCCATACAGGAAGTATGACCCTCAATCCTCACCAATTTTCCACTCGTGGCTCGCTTTCGCTGGGCCAAAATCCAAAGCCCGACAGACTCCTAGCAGGGTGTTGAAAAACGCGGATGCGGCTTTTCAACACTTCAAAAGCCGGTACAATTACGCAGCATAGCGCAAGCTATGCGAGGAATTGTTAAGGTTGTTGAGAAAGCAACCGGCTTTTTCAACAACCTGCTAGTGCTCTTTTGATACGCGGGCAGCTGGATTTCGATCCGACCGGTATCAGGCTCTACTAGTTCAATTGCCACCTTGCCATCTAAAATAGTAATGATTTTTACGGCCAACGGAAGGGCCAGGCCTAATTCCCGGCCAGCTTCCGACGGATGGATGGCATTAGTAGTTTGGAAGAGTGTGTACATTGCTTTGTTGGAGGTGGTTTGCCTAGTGAATATTATTTCTAATATCAGGATCTGGCCCTCAAGTCGGCTGCTCAGTCTCAAGGTGCTAGCGGACTGGGCGAGAATGATGGCGGCTTGAAAAATTGTGCTGACTGCCTGGGTAAGCAGATCTAGGTCGCCTGCCACGACGTTGCTGCTCATAGCATTATTTTCCCAGACCAGACTCTTGGCCTTCGCCGCATTGTCCATTTTAGCGATGATGTTCTGGATCATCGATGATATTATCACCGGCTGAGCATCATACTGGCCCCACCAGTGATTGGTCTCAGCCATTATGAGAGCATTGTTGGTGGTTTGGAGCAATTGCTCTTCACTTTGCTTGTACCGTTCGACAAGGACGGCTTGCTCCTTTGGGTGTTTGTCGAGGGAGTTTATTACCGATCTTGCCTGCTCAATCAGGCCCTCACCAGGCGCCCACAGTGATTTGTAGATGATCTGGAGATAATCATACATGGCTGAACTCTGGGTTTTGAGATGGTGATGAGCCTCCACCAACTGATTGGATCGTTTGGTGACCAAGGTTTCCAAGTGCTCGTTGTGCTCTTGAAGTAGGCGGCGCGCATAGTACAACTCTAGGTGGTTCGCTACCCGAACGCGCACCAAAGCCAGGCTGAATGGCTTGGTGATGTAGTCCACAGCGCCTAATTGTAGGCCTTTGGCCTCGCTTTCGCTGGAATTTAATGAAGTCAGGAAGATGATAGGTATTTGTTTGGTGGACTCATCTTTCTTCAACTGGCGACAGACTTCGTAGCCGTCCAGGCTGGGCATCATGATGTCCAGGAGGATCAAGTCTATTGGCGTGGAACGGACGATGTTTAGACAGTGCAACCCGTTGGTGGCCACCCTGATCTCATAGCCGTCCGATTCCAGCAGTTCTCCCAAGACGCGGAGATTCTCTGGTGTGTCGTCGACAATGAGGACATTGCCGTTCTGCTTTGTCATCTCAGCCTCCCTTTCCCACCCCCTTATTATATATGATGCGGGCTATCTCTGTTAGTGGCACCTTCGCTTGCCTCACTGGAGCTGGAAGACCGCCGGGCTGATTGCCCGTAGCGGTAAGTTTTTGCCGGCCATGGTCTCGGAGTGGCCGAGGAAAAGAATTGAGGCGGCGCCCATGTGTGCCACTAGATTGGTCACTACGCGCTCCTGGACGTTTGGCGTAAAATAGATCAACACGTTCCGGCAGAAGATCAGGTCATAACGATTGGCATGGAGCGCGTTGCTGTACAAGAGATTGCCGGTATGAAATTCCATGCAGCGCCGTAGTCCGGGCACAATACGGTAAAGACCACGCTTAAGGTCCTTGCTGCGCATGAGATAGCGGTGACGAAGATCCGGCGGGATTGCGGTTGTCCGCGTTTCGGCATATACACCGCGGGTAGCCACCGATATAGCCTCGCTGGACAAGTCCAGGCCTTCAACCGTGAAGGTCAAGTCAGTGCGCCGGCTATCCAGGATGGCTTGGTTAGTTAGCATAACCAGCGTATAGGCTTCCTCGCCTGTGGAGCAGGCCGCACTTAGAATGCGGATGGATTTTCGCCGTTTTTGCCTACACCAGGCCGGTAGAACCGTTTCGACTAGCAGTTGGAAGTGTTTGGCTTCCCGGAAAAAGCTAGTCTCGTGGGTAGAAACCAAATTCACAAAGCGTAGGAACTCGTCGCGCCCTGCTGGGCTGGTAGTAATATGTTCGAAATATTCTCCATACGAAGGTATGCCACAAGCTGCCAGGCGTTTAGCCAACCGTCCTTCCAACAAATGCCGTTTGAGTCGTGGCATTTTGATGCCGAATTCTCGCTCAACGTACGTGCTGATCTTGACTAACTCGGTCTGGCTCATCTGCGGGCCATAGCCTGGCAGCAAGGGAGTCATGTGCTTGGCATCAATGTGGAAACATCCACAGTATTCGGCGAACCGTTTTCTTCGCCAGTCGTCTTATCACCCAGCGCCCAAAGTTCTTTTTCAGCGAATATGCTGTCTGTATCCAGGATGATCACGAATTCGCCATTGCGCTTGGCAATTGCTTGTACCAGGGCGGCATCTAGGCGCATGCCGAATTTAGGTGGCGGCTCGAGGTCGGCGCGTTCGCAACGCATGACGCCTTTAACTGCATCAACCAAGGCGCCTATCACCATCAACTCGCCGGCAGTGGTCAGCTCAACGATGATGATAGCGCTGTTGATAGTATGATTTTCCATAGGCAAATTGAATTTTTTGCGTAGATCTACCACCGGGATGACGCTGCCACGCAGGTTGATGACGCCGGATAAATATGACATGGCGTTGGGCAGCGGCGTGATCTTGGTCAGCTCGAGTACTTCCCTGGTCTTCAACACATCGAAGGCGTATTGTTCGCTGGCCAGCTGGAAGCGCAGATATTGGGATAATTCAGTCGTCTTGACATTTTCCATGATGGCCTCTTTCAGAATTGCTCGAAGTCTTCATCTTCTTTGTCTACGTCAGCCAGGTTGATTTTGACACCAGGAGTTTTCGGTGGTTTCAAGGCGGTGCTATAATCCGCTCTGGTTTGGACTGGCTGAGCCTTGGGCGTGAGCGAACCTCTGGCCGGGTTTTGTCTTTCGGCATGGGTCTGTGAATCGCTGGCATGGGTAACTGCCGGGCTAGTGCGATTATGCCGTCCGGTTTTCAGGAGAGTAACTGCGCCCATCACAGTCTCAGCCTGGGATGCCAGTTCTTCGGCCGTGTTGGCAAGCTCCTCCGCGCCGGCGGCATTTTCCTGTACTACAGCGTTGAGTTGCTGAACTGCTACGTTGATCTGTTGTACTCCGCTGGCTTGCTCGCTAGAGGCGGCGTTTATCTCGGTCACCAAGTCAGCCGTTTTTTGGATATCCGGTACCAATTTATCGAACATGGTGCCGGCTTGTTCGGCAATATCGACGCTAGACTTGGACAGCCCTTCGATCTCGCGGGCCGCTTCCTGGCTGCGCTCGGCTAATTTCTGGACCTCATTGGCTACGACCGCAAAACCACGGCCATGCTCACCAGCTCGGGCAGCCTCGATGGCAGCATTCAAAGATAATAGATTAGTTTGCCGGGCGATCTCTTGGATAACTTGTACTTTCCCAGCTATATCCTTCATGGCGGCAACCGCCTGCTTGACTGAGGCACCACTCTCGCGGGCGTCCTGGGCAGATTTACTGGCAATCTTCTCAGTCTGGCTGGCGTTGTCTGCATTTTGCCGGATAGTTGCAGATAATTCTTCGATACTAGAAGACACCTCTTCAACGCTGGCTGCCTGCTCGTTGGATCCTTGGGCTACTTGTTCGGAAGTGGCCGAGATTTGGCTGGTGCCGATATTCACGTTGTTGGTGGCGACCTCGATGGTCGAGAAAGCCTTCATAATGGAAGCGGTGATGACAAGGGCTAATATGATAGAAAGAATCAGGGTGACGATGATCAGGATGGTAAAGACCAAGATGGCCTGATTGGCATTTTTCGTATTCTGGTTTGAAATTTCCTCAGCGGCGGAAATATTGAGTTCGGTTATCCTTTGGAGTTGCACGTCAACATTACTGACGCTTTGATGATACTCTGTGATGATAAAAGCGGCCGCCGCAGCTTGCCCCTCGCTAGTCATTATCTGGAAGAATCGGTCGACACTGTCGAAATGTCGCTGTTCTAGGGTTTGATAGATCGCGAATTCCTGACGATCAGCGTCATTGAGGAAGGTGGTCTTGTAGTGTTCATCCGCTGCTGTGATGGCCTGCCGGAATTCAAGGCATTCTTGACGGAGGGATTCGGTCTGGGCGGGAGTATTGATGAGTACAGCCATGGAAATGTTACCCATGTGGCTGGCCGTATTGGAGATCAGAGCGCACAAGTCGGCTAGTGGCGCCGTCGCTTTCTCGTACAGTCTGGTATCGGCGGTATTTAAATTCCTAAGGCTGATCAAGCCAACCACGCCAATGCTCAAGCCCAATAAGGCAACTATGAGGAAGCCGCCCAGCACCTTTGTCCTGATTCCCATGTTCATCGTGTTCCTCCCTGTGTTACGTCCAGTTTTTCCGACTTGGCCTTAATGATTTCCGCTATATCTAGAATGAGCGCCACCGAGCCATCGCCCAGAATAGTCGCACCGGATATTATCTTGATCTGCCGCATATTCGTTGATAAAGGCTTGATCACTACTTGTTTGCGGCCCAGCACCGCGTCAACCATGAGGCCAACACAGTGATTTTCATTGGCTACGATGACGAAGCGCGGCTTTCCTTGATAGGCTGCCTTCACACCCAGGCTCTCGCGAACAGAAATGACCGGAATAGTCTGCCCACGCAGGTTGAGAATGCGTCCATCATTGCCGTCAATCCGAATGTCCGGTGTCATATCCACGCATTCCTGTACTTGGCTTAGCGTGATCACGTAGTCAAAGCCGTTGATCCGTACCAGGAGTCCTTCGATGATGACCAGTGTCAGGGGAATGGAAAGGGTGATGCTGATACCCTTGCCGCTTTCGGAGTGAAGGCGGACTTCACCGCGCAGCCGTTTGATATTGCGCTTGACTACATCCATGCCCACGCCGCGGCCAGACAAGCCGGTGGCGTGGTCGCTGGTGGAAAAACCTGGTTCGAAGATTAAAGCTTGGATCCGATCGGGATCCGCGTCTTTCGGATCTAGTAATTTTCGTTCTATGGCGCACTGGCGAATCCGTTCCATGTCAAGGCCGCCACCATCGTCAGCGATGGTTATCTCCACCCGGGAGCCAGCCTGGCAAGCAGACAAGGTGATGGTGCCTTCTGGCGGTTTACCAGCGGCCGCGCGGATGGCGGGAGCCTCGATGCCATGGTCGGCGGAATTGCGGATGATGTGTAATAGTGGATCCTTTAGTGCCTCGATGAGGTTTTTGTCCAACTCTGTGGAACTGCCGGATATTTCCAGGCGAAGTGGCTTCCCGACGCTCTTGGAAAGGTCACGCACTAATCTCTGAAAGCTGGCGAAGGATTCCTCCAGCGGGACCATACGGATGCCCATAGTGGTGTCGCGCAGGTCGGCTGTCAATCGGGACAAGTTTTCCGAAAGACTAACGAATTCCCCCCGTCTAGCCTGGCGAGATTCCTGTTCCAGGATGGCCTGGAGGATTACAAGTTCGCCAACCAAGTCGATCAGATCATCCAGCTTCTCCTTGCGCACCCGGATGGTGCTGGATTCCCGTTTTGCTTCGCGTTCTGTATTGGTGGACTTGACAATGGATTGCTCCGCGAGGGCCGCATCCACGTGTTCCTGGGCCACCCTTCCACTGGCCACGGCTAAATGGCCGAACGGCAGTTGGGCGTTACGGATGCTTTCGATCTCGGCAGGTGCCAACAGCCCCCGGTCAGCTAAAATTTCCCCGATGCGCGGCGTCCTCGGTTCGCCATCCTCGCCTTCAAGCTTTACAGGCGTATAGGTGATCTTTGCATAATCCTCCACAAAGATAAAAACTGACTTGATAGCTGCCAAATTCCGAGAGGTAGACAAGGTGATTGTCCAATCAACATGCAAGGCTGTGGGATCCAGTGCTTCCAGGGGCGGGATTCGTGAAGTATTGGCTACAGTATGGCAAGTGCCCAGAGCTTCTAGTTCGCGGAACAGCGGCGCTAGATGGGCACCGCGGTGGAGAAGGTCGGTTTCCGGCCGGAAGGTTATGCGCCAGACTTGCGGTAAGGCCATGTCATTGGCTGCGCCTTCCGCAAGTTCGCCTTTCGCCTGGCTTTTACTTGCGGTAATGGAGTCACTAGGGGACGCGACGGTTACCGGCTTCGAGACAGTACTCGAGGCCGACGGCTCGCAGACGGCGGCGATTTCACCGATTAGGGTAGTCAAGTCCGAGGCTGCTTCTGGCTGATCAATCAAAACACGGATGCTATCGGCCGCCCGTAAACCTATGTCCACTATCCGCGAATCGATATGTAGCCGGCCTTTGCGAAGTTCGTCAAACAGGTTTTCTACAATATGAGAGAAATCCGAGACTCTGGAAAAACCGAACATTGCCCCTGATCCTTTGATGGTATGGAGGCAGCGGAAAACTTCATTGACGAGTTCCAGGTTTTCCGGTTGGCTTTCGAGACTGATTAGCACGGTTTCGATTTTGGCTAACAATTCCCGGGCTTCTTCCAGGAATAAGGCGCTGTTGTCGGTGAAATCGATCATAGCATACCTGCGATGGTTAGATGGCGCTCGAGCGGAATTCCCAGTAGGTTGGCCAGCTTGGAAACCGGGTGTTCAATTGGTAGGGGCGCCAAGATCATGTGCCGGTTCCGGCTCAGTAGCGCACTGTTGAAGGCAAGGATGATCTGAAACAGAGTAATGTCTGCTTCTACGACTCCGGTCAGGTCAATGTTGATCAGCTTGGCTGGTCCATCCAATAAGCTCTGGCATCGCGCGGCGAGACTATCGGCCTCGGCTACCAGGCTCATGCCGCTTACCGTCAATAGCGCCTCGTTGGGTAATTCGCTATTTTGGTCGTCCATCGGATCCTCCCTAGAAGGGGTTTACCAACACATGAGGCTTCACAAGCCGCATTTAGGCTATGCTTATGGGTTTTGATCCTAGCTAATGTTTGCCGGTTGGGGGAATAATGGCCTCCAACCTCTTGTTTGAGATTATAGGTGCCCCACTAGCCAGAGTACTATGGCACAAAGGATGTCTTTTAATAGTCCTTTTAGCCCATTGCTAGAGCAGATCCTAAATAGCTTCAGCTCTCAGCAAGCACCTTTGGACAGGCTTGCATACAGTCCGGAAATGACTGAGAATGATCATATGGATTCTGTCGTACTAGAATCCGTCACGCAGTCCAATCCGGCGGAGGATCTGGCCCGCTATCTTGACGGAATTGAGCACGCACCAGTCGGCCTGCTTGGATTATCCAGTGGTGCAGATGGTCAACCAGATCTCAGTTTCGCGAATGCCCAAGCTCGGAATCTGCTTGGACTGCAACTCTGTTCCAGCCGGCAGATTTGGGTGGCTTTTCTTGAGCTGATGTCCCCTAATGGGCGAGCTGAGTTCTTGCAGCTATTGAACGAAGCCAGGAAACCTCCAATTACTCTGGAGGTCAAGGTGAGGGCCTTGGTGCACGGAAGCCAACGTTTCTTGCGGTTGCGTTTCCTATCGGCCTTGGGAAGCGATGGCCAGCCAGAAGTCAGCGAGCCAGTGTCTAGCTTCAACCGGTTGCGCGTGATAAGTGTGGAAGATATCACGGTTTGCGAAGCTGACTCGGTTCGTTGCACCGATCTTTTGGCGTTTGCCCGCACTTTAAAAGAGAGCATTAACTCCATCGATGAATACTTGGGTACAGATAAGCCAACATCGCCGCCTTATCATGATAAACTCAGTGAGCGTGAGCGTGAAGTTTGCGCTCTCTTGCAGACTGGAATCAGCGTGGATCAACTTAGTCGCTGGTTGTGTATTTCCGAATCGACCACCAAGAAACATATTAGCACTATCTATCACAAATTAGGCGTGGCCAGTCGTGCTGAATTCATGTGTCTCAATCATGGCGGCCATACCCGCGGCTAGAGTTGGAGAAAATAATGATCCATCGCCAGAGGCATACTTTTCTCATTGGCGTGTTTGCCTTTGCCGGAATGGCCAGTAAACTACTTTCGGCTGAACCAGGTCGCAATACAGAGGCCGATATTGTTTCCGCTATAACCGATGGAATAGTCAGGCAGGAATTCGGCTGGAACACCGAGGAACGTGGGCGCATGCAGCTGAAGGACGAGCCAGTTGGCGGCATTGAACACTTCAAGCCACGCGGCTTTCTCCATCTGTATTGGCCCTGTTTGTTGGGAGTAGCGGTGGCGCTCAGTCTCCTGATTGGATTGGCCTTGTGCCAGGCTTCAAAAAATCGCTCCTTGCTGCAAACCAGCAGGGCGCTTGAAATCAGCAATGATCGTATCAAGTCAATAAATAATAATTTCCGTAATGGCATGATTTATCAAGTTGTGGCGGATGATACAGGGAATAGGAAATTCACATATATAAGCGAATCCGTCCAGGAGCTCTACGGCGTCAGCCCAGAAGCAGCGGCTAATAATTCACACCTGATCTACTCCCGGTTACATGAGGATGATAAAGCTATGCTGGCCAAAGTCGAGACCAACGCCCTCCAGACCATGAGCTCTTTCAAAGCCACTGTCCGGGTATTTAATCCGTCCGGAGATATACGTTGGTCATTGGTGGTGTCATCGCCTCAACGACTGCCGAACGGTTTTATCTGTTGGGACGGAATCGAATTCATTATCACGGAACAAAAACTGGCGGAACAAGAATTAGAGTTCTACCACCAAGAAATAGAACGATTGGCGGAGAATCGAATCCTTAAGCTGGATGAAGCCGTCGCCCATCTGACCGTGGCTAAAGAGGCAGCCGAAATGGCCAGCCGAGCTAAAAGCGCTTTTCTCGCCAATATGAGCCATGAAATCCGCACGCCAATGAATTCTGTATTGGGTTTCGCGCAATTATTGAGCCACAACGACGAGCTGTCTGCCCAAGCCCGTGAACATGTCAAGCTGATTATCCAGGGCGGCGATCATCTCTTGGCCATCATTAACGATATTCTGGAAATGTCCCGGATTGAAGCTGGTTTTATAGAATTACGTGAAACATCCTTCAATGTGCGAGCGCTGCTCTACGGCATTGCTCAAATGTTCAAGCAAAAGGCCGCGGAACAAGGTTTAACTTTCGACTATGAAGTGGAAGATAGAGTACCTGACATCATCAGATCGGATGCCTCAAAACTACGGCAGATACTTATCAATCTATTCGGAAATGCGATTAAATTTACCAGGGAAGGCTCGGTGTTTGCCAGGTTACAGCTTGATACCGACTTTGATGACCACTCGGGATTTTGTGCCTTGGCGGTAACCATCTCGGATACTGGAATCGGGATTGAGCGAGAGGCCATGGATCGCATCTTCAATCCATTTGAGCGAACCAGCTTAGCGCGAGAGATAGCCCAAGGAACCGGTCTAGGTTTGCCAATCAGCTTGAAGTATGCCAGGCTGCTGGGGGGGGATATAATTGTTAAAAGTCAACCTGATCACGGCACCACCGTGCATCTGACATTCCTGGCCAAGCTAGACGCTGTAACACAACTAGAAGAGCCACCCTCGCCGCCGGTCCGCAGGATCGCCTCTGGTCAGCCCTTGTACGAGATTTTGATAGTAGATGACCAAGAAACTAATCGATTGTTACTACGAGATATACTTGAGGAAGTTGGATTCAGTACCCGGCAAGCTAACAATGGCTGTGAAGCATTAATAGCAATTGCTGAGCACAAGCCTGCTTGCGTATTGCTAGACTTGGTGATGCCAGTGATGGATGGCAACCAAACGCTAGTCGAAATTCGCCAGTCGTTAACTGTCCGGGATCTTCCCGTCTTGGCGGTTAGCGCAAATGTTTTTGACCTTTCCAGTTCTATACTGCTAGACCGAGGTTTCAATGCTGCCATCCTCAAACCATTTAAAGTGGAACAACTGCTGGCTGCTTTGGCGGATGTTCTTGGTGTCAAATATAATTATAACGAAAGCTTCGAAAAGCCCGCGGGAGTAGCCCCGGTTTCGCCTTTTTATGCTAACTTGAAGTTGCCATCGGGCTGGGCGAATAATTGCATGGCTGAGTTGGATCGGGGCAACGTTACCCAGTTGAAAGTGGTGATCCAAGAATTGGAACCAATCGAGCTGGAGTTAGCAACCAGGCTCAAAGGATATCTGCAAGCTTACAACTTGGATCAGATGCGGATCCTGCTAGCTGCTATTATAGCGGCCTCATCCAACAATTGAAATGAACCAAGACGTGCTCTTGCCCACCGAGCGTCACCACCGGATGATGCGCCAAAGGAACGGCGAGGAGCTTGTTCAAGGGAGGCGCAGACGTGGGTCCTGGCGCTTTCAAGCATGGCGGGGAGATGCGTTTTAAGGGAGGCGCAGACGCGGGGCCTGGCGCTTTCAAGAGCGGTCAGCTTATCGCTTGACCGCTCTTGAAAGCGCCACCCGCGGGGGCCGCGGCTCTCTGTAAAAGCTAGCGCGTTGTTTGACTTTTGTCCGCCGAGCGTCACCATCGGCGCGCCAACGCCGCGGATCGCCCGCCCGGCGACAAAGACGGGCGTCGCAGATAGCCCGTATTTCCTGCCGCCGCCTCCCCCCACGGCAACGACTTTTTCGCCAGGCGGGATGAGCCGCCAGGCGGACATCGCCCGGAGACGCGTAGGCGGGCTTTTGCCCGCCAAGCGCCACCGAGTGATGTCCAACGCCGCGGATCGCCCGCCTGGCGAAAAGGACGGGCGTCGCAGACAGCCCGCCTTTCATACAACCGCCTCCTCACTGAAACGACTTTTTCGCCAGGCGGGATGAGCCGCCAGGCGGACATCGCCCGGAGACGCGTAGGCGGGCTTTTGCCCGCCAAGCGCCACCGGACGATGTCCAACGCCGCGGATCGCCCGCCTCTCATGCAAGGACTTTTTTCGACAGCGGGATGAGCCGCAAGGCGGAAGACCGCAAGAGAACCGAAGGCGGGCTCGTGCCCGTCGAGGCTCGCTTGCGGTCTTCCAACGCCGCGGATCGCCCGCTGTCGAAAAAAGCTAGTCTTCTTCGGCTTCGTGAATATGGAAGGCTTCGGCTGCTTTTATCACATCGTCCGCGATCTTGCCTGAGATCGGCGCGTAGTGGTCGAAGTCGATCTCGAAGCTGCCGGTGCCCGAGGTTTTGGCGCGTAGGTCGATCGAATAGCGCAGCAGCTCGGCCTGGGGCACTTGGCCCTTGATCTCGATGATACCGCCGCCGATCGGGTTCTGACCGGCAATACGGCCGCGTCGGCTGGACAGGTCGGACATGACGTCGCCCAGGTACTTCTCCTCGACGAAGACTTCCAGGTTCATGACCGGTTCCAGCAAGGTGGGGCCGGCGTTCTTGCAAGCCTCGCGGAAGGCGCCGCGGGCCGCGATCTTGAAGGCCATTTCCGACGAGTCGACGGCGTGTTCCTTGCCGTCCATCAGGCTGGACTTGACGTCCACCACTGGGTAGCCGGCCATGATGCCGCGTTCCATAGCCTGGTGGATACCCTTCTCGATGCCGGGCACGAAACCCTTGGACACCGAGCCGCCGAAGACCTTGTTCTCAAAACCATAGCCGCTGCCGCGCGCCAGCGGCTCAACCTCCAGCACCACCTTGCCATACTGGCCGTGGCCACCGGACTGCTTCTTGTGGGTGTGCTCGCCGCCGGCCTTCTTCTGGACGGTTTCGCGGTAGGCGATACGCGGAATGCGCGTCTCGACGTCGATCTTCTGATGGTGCTTGATCTTGTCCAAGAGCATGTTGATCTGCAGCTCGCCCATGCCGGAAATAACCGTTTCCTTAGTCTCGGCGTCAAAGCGGACGGTAAAGGTCAAGTCTTCCTCGGCGGCCTTGTGCAGAATCTCGGCCAGCTTGTCTTCTTCTTTCTTGTTGACAGCCGTCACGGCCACGGCGTGTACCGGCATCGGCAGGCGCAGCGGCACGAAGTGCAGCGGCGAATCCAGCGCGGCGATGGTCTCGCTGGTCTTGAGCGACGGGCTCTTGGCGATAATGCCAATGTCGCCGGCGTGCAGTTCCCGGGCCTCCACCAGCTTTTTGCCCAGCGCGGTGTACAGCTTGGCCGGCTTCTCTTTCTTGTTGTCGTCGACATTCAGGAATTCGATGTCGGTGGTCAGGATGCCCCGGATGATCTTGATGTACGACAAACGGCCGGAGAACTGGTCAATCTGAGTCTTGATAACCAAGCCAGCCAGCGGTCCCTTATCGGTTACGGCCAGCTCGGCCTCGCTGCCATTGGCCAGCTTGACCCTTTCCGTGGCCAGGTGCGTCGGGTTGGGCGCAATCTGGGCGATGAAGTCGAGCAGCGCCAGGCAGCCGGAGTTCTTGAGGCCGGCGCCGGCAAACACCGGAATAATGCGGTTCTCGGCCAAAGCCTCGCTCAAACCCTTGACGATCTCGGCCTGGGATAGCGTACCGTGGTCCAGGTACTTGGCCATCAACTCATCGTCGCCATCGGCGGCGGCCTCGGACAGCGCGGAACGCGCCGCGGCCACCGCTTCCTTATAAGCAGCCGGCACCTCGCCGGCAATTTCTTTCTGGTCATGCGACTTGGGCAGCGGGTAGGCCTTCTCGTTCAGGACATCGATAACGCCCTGAAAGCTGGTTCCCTCGCCCATCGGAACGGTAATGGCCACCGGGTGGACGCTAAACTTGTCGGTAATGTCGGCCACGGCAGTCGCAAACGAGGCCCGCTCCTCGTCCAACTTGTTCACGAAAAACATACGCGGCTTGCCGCGGCTCTCCAGATTGCGCCACACCTTCATCGTCTCGATCTGGACACCAGAGCGGCCGTCCACCAAAATGATCGCCGACTCGGCCGCGCGCAGCGCCAAAATCACCTCGCCGATAAAGTCGGCCGATCCAGGCGCGTCAAGAAAATTTAACTTCTTGCCATTGTATTCGGCATAGCTCAGGCTCGCGCGCACCGAAATCTTGCGCTCGATCTCCTCTTCGTTGTAGTCGCTCGCCGTCTTCCCGCTCTCGATAGTCTCCGGCTTGGCGATAGCGCCGGCCGAGAACAAAAGATGCTCCACCAGACTGGTTTTTCCGGTACTACCATGGCCCGCAAGGGCCACATTCCTGATAAGATCGGTCCCATACAACATGACACACTCCTTAGGAAACGGATTTTTCCCGCCAGGACCGGCGGGAGCCAGACGCACAGCGCAGAAACAAAAACCAGCCGCCCCCGGCCATTCCGGCCAGACACAGCGATAGATAGCATAAAGCCCGTTTTGCGGAACTGTCAAGAAAAACTGGCGGCCCCCCAAGGCGGTTTTAGCCCTCCCACGCCCCTTTTGGGGCGCCCCGGGCCGCTAGCCGCGCCCCGGCCGGGCTTTCCGCTTGAATCTGTCCGTCGTCCCTACCGGTCCGCCGGCCAGGATACCGCTCCAATCCCTGGCGCGTAGGCTGGCGGTCAAAATACTGCTCGATCGGGAATTGCGGCGAATACGTACTACAATACCGCCGAAACCCCGGCAACTGCCGGAGGCGGGACCGGCCTTCGGGTAGGTCCGCTTCATGCGCCTACTCTTTAACCCATAGGAGCCGCTAATGAAACGATTCTATGCGACAATGTTGTGCCTAATCAGTGTTGGACTGGTATGTGCGCGGGAGGTACGCGAATACCAGGCGCAGTTGTTGGGAACGCGTAAAACAGTCAAACCCCGCACCCGCTTATCCACGGGAGCCGCGACCCCGCGGGTGGCACTATCAATCAAGGCCATGCGATAAGCATAGCCTTGATTGATAGTGCCAGGCCCCGCGTCTGCCTCTCCCCTATACAAGCCAGACGCCGTTTCCCTTGGTTTACCCCGTAGCTTAGACCATCGCCTTGACTAAACCAGGCCAATTGGTTAGAGTCAGCCCCGAGCACCGCAACCTGCGGGACGTAGCCCAGTGGCTAGGGCGCCAGCTTTGGGAGCTGGATATCGAGGGTTCGAGTCCCTCCGTCCCGATTTCTTCCTTGATAATAGACCCGAAAGCCGGTTCCACCCTTATAAGGAGGCCGGTTTTTTTTGTGTTTTCCCGCTTTTCCGAATTTTGCTTGACAGACCGAACAGCTCGGACTAGATTTGGGGCAGTAACGGAATTTGGCGCGGGCTGCATTCATCCCGGACGGGCAGCCTCCGGAAAATCCTCAAATAGCACGAGTGTAGCTATCGACTCCCGCAGCGCCATATAAAAGACACGTCACCGCATGATTTTTGAGGAGGTCAGGATGAGCCGGAAAACCAGAATCGGATTTAAATTGGGCGTGCCAATCGCGCTGGCTCTGATCAGTTTTTCGTTTGTCAGTTATATTACCAGCGAGAACCTGCTGGGCAGCCGCATTATCGCCCAGCGATCGGCCTATTATGACGAACAAACCCTGGGCTTTGCCCGTGAACTGGACAGCGCGGTCGGCATGATCCGTTCGGTTGGCAAGAGCCTGGCCTCCGGCGCCGTTATGCTGGCCGATTCCAGCCTGGTTAGCGATCCGACGGAAATGGCGCGCCTGGTCGAGGCCCTCCTGGCCAGAGTGGTGGGTGAGACCGATTATGTCTACGGCTACGGCATCTGGTATGAGGCCGGCGTCGTCGCGGCCACCGAATGGTTTGGTCCGTACGCCTATAAAGACGGTACGGCGGTGCTGACTACCTGGGATTATTCCAATGCTGAATATGACTACCGGGGCCAGGAATGGTACCTCCAGGTGACGCCGGCCAGGAATCCGGACCGGCAGCTGCAGATCACGGCCCCTTATTACGACGCTGAATCCGGACAGACCTTTATCACCATCGCCTGGCCGATGTACGATGCCAGCTCTCGTTTCATAGGCGCGGTTTCCATCGACTGGACCCTGGATTTCCTGCCGGCCATCTTGGCCGACCTGAAACTGACCGAGCATTCCTATCCTTATTTAATCGACTTGACCAACGACAGTATCCTTTACCACCCGGACAAGGCCAAGACGGGCCAGCCGCTGTCGGCGGCGCCGGAGTTGTCGGTCGACGATTCCGATGACCTCAAGCTGTTCACTTCGGACCTGGTCAATGTGGGCTACCGTTTCGGCATCGCCGTCCCGTACGAGGACGCCTTCGGCGACATAACCCGCATCCGGATACTGTGGTTCGCTATCCTGGCCGGCAGCTTGCTCCTGGTACTGTTCATGATGCTGCTGATCAGCAGCCGGGTAGTGGTGCGGCCGATCCGGGAAGTGGCCCGTCGGCTCAATCTGATCGCCAGCGACAAGGCCGACCTGGCCGCCCGGCTGGAAATAACTTCGCACGACGAGGTCGGCGAATTGGCGGCGGCCTTTAATCGCTTCGTGGAGAAGCTGGCCGGAATCATCCGTACGGTTCAGACGTCCCTCGAGAACGCCAACGAGCACATGACTGATATCGCCGCCAATTCCAACCAGTCGGCGGCGGCTATTAACGAGATCCAGGCTAACCTAGCCAGCGTCGAAACCGCCATCAACTCCCTGCACGGCAATATCGAGAAAAGTCTGCGCGCCAACCAGGCGGTTACGGCTTCGGCCGGCGTCATGAAGGAGCAGGTGGACAGCCAGGTGGCGGCCATCGAGCAGACCTCCAGCGCCGCCGAGCAGATCAACGCCCAGGCTAGCCTGATCGGCGCCACCGTCAAGAAACGCAGCGACGCCCTCAAGGAACTGTTGGCGCTGGTAGGCGATAGCCGGGCCGACTTCGAGGACATCGACCGCCAGATGGCCGACCTGAGCCGTCAAACCGAGGACATGAGCTCGGCCACCGAGATGATCAACGCCATCGCCTCGCAGACTAATCTGCTTAGCATGAACGCGGCCATCGAAGCCGCCCACGCCGGCGAAAGCGGCAAGGGTTTCGCGGTCGTGGCCGAGGAAATCCGCAAGCTGTCCGACACGGCCAGCCAGAATTCCAATACCATCAACCAGTCGCTCAAGAACAGCGTCAAGTCCATCCATCAGCTGGGCGACGTTTTCCGGCACTCCTGGGACGTTTTTGGCAAGGTCGAGTCCAGCACCGTCAGCGTTACCGAATCGTTCGCGGAGATCGAAAATACGGTTATTGAATTATCAGGCGGTATCAACGAGATCAGCGGCGCATTGCTGGCCATCCGCGACGCTATCGAGACCATCAACCGGCAATCGACCGTCATTGCCGACGAATCGACGCTTCTGACCCGCACCGAGGCCGAGAACGACCAGATCGGCATCACGGTGCAGGCCGCCGTCCACGAGATTACCGGCGGCGCCACCGATATCAACCAGGGTATCAGCCTGCTCAACGACAAAATCCAGGAGATTTCCGGGCAACTGAAGGAAATCGGCCGGCAGGTGGCCCTGTTCAGCTGACCGGCGTAGCCAGGCGGTGGCCAACCGGTGCTGGCCATCGCCCACTTGGTCAGACCGCCGTAGTCTTGGGCGGGGTGGACACCGGCTTGAGGACCAGCCCCAGCACGATGGCCACGCCCAGTAGGGCGGCCGAGATCAGGAAGGCCACCCGGTAGGCGCCGGTGGCGTCGACCACCCGGCCGGCGATCAACGGGCCCAGCACGCCGGACACGCCCCAGGCGGTGTACAGCACGCCGTAGTTGGCGCCGTAGCTTTTCATGCCCCAGTTGTCGGAGGTGATGGACGGGAAGCTGGACATCAGGGCGCCGTAGGAGAAGCCGGCCACGATGGTTCCGAGCACGATCAGCGGTACGCTCGTATAATAGGTAAAGAGCAGCATGTTGACCAACTGGGTAGTGAAGACCAGCAGCATAGTGTTGCGCCGGCCGATGCGGTCGGACAGCATGCCGCCGCCGATGCGTCCGCTGGCGTTGCTGATAGCCAATAACGACACGATCAGCGCCGAGTTAGTCAGCGTGGTCTGAACCGTGGCAATCGACGCCAGGTGGCCAATCATCATGACGCCGGCCGAGGCCGACAATACAAACATGATCCACAGAATATAGAAGGCCGGAGTCCTCAGCATCTGGCGCCAGGTATAGTCGTGGCTGGTCAGCTTGGGGCGGCGTTTGGCCGTGGATACGACCGGGGCGTCGGCCACGAAGCCGACCGGCGGGTTATTGACATAGAAGGACAGTGGCAAGGCGATGGCCAGGATGCCGCAACCCAGGATCAGAAAAGAGTGCGAGATGCCGAAGCGGCCAATCAGGAAGTTGGCCAGCGGCGCAAAGTAGACCGCGGCGATACCGAAGCCGCCGACCGTGATGCCCGAAACCATGCCCTTGCGCGACGGATGAAACCACTTCATGGCCATAGGGGTAACGCAGCCATAGGTGAAGCCGATACCAGTGGCTACCACGATGCCGATGGTAATGACCATGGCCAGCGGACTCGAGATAAAGCTGGAGGCGATCAGTCCGGTGCCGACGAAAAAGACACCCAACTGGATAACGCGGCGTGGTCCGATGCGATCCTGTACCACGCCGGCCACCAGTAGGGCGACGGCCCACCAGACAATGGCCACGGTGTAGGCGGCGTTGGCCTGGCTGTGCGTCCAGCCCCAGTTGGCCACGATGGCCTTCTTGAAGACGCTCCAGGCGTACAGGAAACCGATGCTCAGGTTGATGGCCGTGCCGGCGACCAGCATGCTAAGCGCCTTGTTTGTTTTGTTCACGCGAATACCTCTGTTTAAACGCCGGCTGACAGCCCCCCGCCGCTGCCGTCGCGCCAGTCAACGGCCGGAGACACGTCGGGCTGGTGGCGGAACGGTGAAGAGTTATGTTTGTCCGGGATTCCGGCCTTTAGCCGGGTGGAAGGAAGATGCTTCGTTCGACGCCTGAGGGCGGAACCGCAGCGACATGACGGACGATGGGCGCCCGCCAGGTTTTGGGCCGGCAACGCCGGTTGCTTACTATCTATAGTGGTTTGGTTGTCTTTGTCAAGCCAGTGCCGAGAATGGCTGGGTAGCAGATCGGCTGTGGCTAGCAGATCGGCTGTGGCTAGCAGCTGCAAGCTGTCTGGATCGAGCCAAGACGGATAAAAAACGGCCGCCTGCGCTCTGCAGACGACCGTTCCAAGTCTTAGACAAAATGGCTCAGATGGTAAATATCCTCTGCAGCACGAGGTTATACAGGACAACCCACAGGCCGAGGATGATGCCAATGATGCCTAGGCTGCTCTGCGCGCCAGTCAGCTTCTTATAGGTCTCTTCGGCCTTGGCCTTGACGGCGTCGCTGGCCTTGGCGAGGGCGTACTGCTGGATCATGCCGTAGCCGAGGATGATGCCGAGAAGCAGGCTCATGACGTTACCGGCCAAATTGGTGATCCACCAGAGCGGCCAGGTGCTCAACCAGCCGAGCGTCATGACGGCACTTATGATGCCCCAGAGGCCCCAGATGGCCACAATCAAGCCGATCCAGCCTTGGACAGGGGCCAGTTTCTTGAGCTGTTCAGCCGCTTGCGGGCTTTTTTGCGCCACAAGCGCCGGAATGCAGAGCAGGCCACAGACGATCAGTACGATTCCGCCGATCAATCCCATACGTTTCTCCTTGAAGAACAAGCTACTGCAATCTTAGTACACCGGATTTCAGCTTGCAAGGGTAAATTAATAGTATCTGGGTGGTTTGAATTTCCCGCCGCGGTCCAGCCCTCGATTGGATAGTGGCGGGCGGTTGGTTACGCTACCGCTAGCTTTATAGCGAATTAGGGTAGTGAGGCAATAGCCTAGTTAAGCGCGCTGATCATTTTTTTCTATAGAAGATGGTGGATTGACTTGTTTCCATGAATAACCGGGCGACCAGGTGGCGCTGGTCGCTTGACAGCGCGGCGGCGATGGATTCTACTGGGAGGGTTAGCCGCTCGCACCTGCCCAACGCGGCCAAGGAGACAGTGATGCAATCTATCGCGTTAATCTATCGCTGCAGGCAGTGCGGCAAACGCTTCCGTGGCAGCCAGGGTGATCTCGGCTGGCAGCCGGCCCCAGGTTTTCTGGGCATCTTGTTTGGTAAACGCCGTAATGTGGCCACCCTGCCTGGCGCTAGGCCAACCTGTCCCCGGTGTGGCAGTACTGATGCCGAGAGCCTGGTGCCGGATTGAGGTACCCGGGGGATTATTCTATTGGAATTTTCTTGATATTCCTGTAGTAAGCGCTTGACTAAAATGCAGCACCTCATTATCATGGATCTTGCGTCTTGCACTGTACGGTCGTGGACTAATCAACACCGCCCTGCAGCTGCGGCCGCAGGACAATCATCCGACGTTTGTTGGATCAGGTTGTTGTGGTCAGCAGCACTTGCCAACCAAACCGCAACAAAGCGCAGTGGAAACGGAAGAAAAGCGCTGAAAGGCGCTTGACACAAATACGGCGTTACGCTATAACTAGCGACACGTT